>Ga0157359_1000007_pt1 | contig 67211 bp, 59 predicted proteins | sample AttcapACBM3_FD_111482 | JGI IMG/M metagenome (GOLD analysis project Ga0157359, IMG submission 111482) | Fungus gardens microbial communities from leaf cutter ant in Botucatu, State of São Paulo, Brazil - Atta capiguara ACBM3 | ecosystem: Host-associated > Fungi > Mycelium > Unclassified ...
ATACAAGTTTCTATTAAAAATATAGAGTTATTTATATATGTTTCTTCACACTCTTTTTTCTTTAATTTCGATAGTTGACCTAATTTAACAGAGTATACCGTTTCCTGTAATTCAGTAACTATCTCTCTTTTAAATGCTCTTTTTTCATTTGCTTGTAATGCATCAAAATTTTCATTCTCAGAAATACACTTAGCATTGCAAATTTCTATTTGCATATTTTGATTTAAATCACAAAATGGAACTCCATTAAGATCCCACTCGGAAATTATTGAAGTTACATTTGATGTCAGTATTTTACTCAATATCATTTTTTTCAAATTTTCATCACTTGATGTTATAACAACACCTGGATAAAAAACGTCTTGTTTAACTGCAGTACCAGTTAATAGTTTTGTATTAATTTTCTTTTTGGATACGTCATCATTATAAATAGTATTAGAAAACTCAATATTTTCTTTATCTAAAGCATAGAAATGTGTTTCAAGTTTATCCATAAACAATTGATTAATCACTTCATAGGAGGAATTCAATTTAGTACTATTATCTGATGTAGAAAAATGACTTCCTATACTCACTTGCGCAAACAAACTGAGTATACTCCTTGTATTCAAGGCCCAATCATGATATGGACCTTGTAAATTAAAAATTTCTGAAGAAACTTCGTGAGCAACATTATTTATAGCATTTTCCCATTGTAAAATAGACTTTAACTCTGGAAATTGTTGAAGCTCAGTTTCTATCAAATTTTTTAATTCATTGAAATCTGAACCTGCTACCTCTGTCCCATCTAGCTCATAATAAGCAAGCTTATTTGCAGAGATAATATGACAAGGTTTTTTAAGATTCATTCCTCCAACTTCATTAAAAACATATTCTTGAAGTTCATTTATCTTTTCTGCATGCCTTGACCAGACAACCAACAAATAAGGGTGTGATACACTTTTGATAATACGATTCAAGACAGCTTTGATTTTAGAAAAATGTGTCCTATTAGGTATGGAATTATCAACTAAATTTAAATCTAAAAAGATTAATCTAATATCAGTAAAACCTTGTCCTTGATCAGGTAAATTAACTAGCTCACCATTAAAGTATTTAAACGGAAATCTATATTTAGATAGGTAATTAATTAATGGTAGTGCTTGATTAATTTTATCATCAACAATAATTATTCTTCCTGTTTCAGGCAAACTCATTATTAGACCTCATTCTTCTTACTAAAGCTAAGAGCGATAATTGCTCCATCCTTGAATTCTTCAGGAATTTCAAAATCATTAAAATCTGGGAACTCCAAAATCCCATTACTCGCAATCAATGCTTGACTAGCAATATGTAAACCTAATCCCATACCTGAATCATTAGGTTTATATGATACAAATGGCTCAGTGAGTAATGATTTATCAGCACTTAAAAAGCCTGTACCATTATCAGCAATAAGAAGATGATATTTGTGTTCACTTTCTTGGAAATCGATAAAGATTTTCTTATAACCTATTGATTGATCTTTATCATCATATTTTCGGCCTAACCAATAGAAAGAATTATCAAGGATATTTTGCAAACTTCCTAAAACCAAATTTTTTGAGATTTTAATTTTAATATCTTCACGTTTCTTATATTGACTTATAATTTCGACCGAATGTGACATTTGACGAAATTCGGTATTAAACAAAGCTTGATCAATAATATCACTTAAGGACTGTATCTTTTGAGAAGATTTTTTTAATAACTCAGAATAGCCATCAATCATTGAAGATAAATGTTTGACTAAATTTTGTGCTCTTACAGAGCTCCCTTCTTTTTTAAGAATTTTTTCTACTTCGTAAATAATTTTTTCTACTTCATGAATTACAATTGATAAACTTAAGCCTGAACCAGCCGCATGTAATAGATTTTCTTTAACCAATTTATAATCAGAATCAATTTTTTGAAGATATTTTACAATTTCTTTTCTAACTGGCTCATCTTTGACATTCTTCTCAACATAATTTTTAGTTTCATTAATTACATAATCAACCGTTTTAGATTCTTTTTTTCCACCAAATTCAAGTCTTAATTTAAGTTTGTCTTCCACTCTAAGAGCTTCAATCAAATCCAATACATGTAAAACTGAATCTTTAAAAACATGATACGCTTCATTCTCAACAAAACCCTCTCTGTTAGTTTTTTCTTGTAAATCAGTACTATTTTTCCTACCTACTTGCACTGCGGCTACGACTAAGTTATTACTCAATGCCTTAGCTGGACTTTGAAATCTACGATGATCTAAACCTAACCAATCATTTTCGGGCTCACCATAATCATATACCCTTAAGTTATCCCTAAAGACTTTCACACCAGAATTCATTTTTAGAATATCTTTGAAACCTTTTTTATCAACTATTCCAAAATTCATCACTATAGAATCTAAATCAAATATATAACCAACAAATTGAATTTTTCCAATCTTATGTTCATCAAGATTTATTAGTGTTCTATTTTTACCTTCAGATTTATAAAGCGTCCGGCTTTCAGCAATAAGCGGATAATTTACATCAACTTCTCTAGATGAAAGTTTATCTAACATCTCAGGCCAAGGCATAAATTTATAGCTAAATTCTTCTATTATAGTACCCGAGAGTACTGCTCTAAATTTAAATAAAGCTCTTTCTCGCACAGACTCCCAGTTTTGTAATTCTGATAACCATGCTTCATTTTGTATAAGCGTTAAAGATGGTTCGAACTTTTCACTTGACTGTACAAATGGTGACTTTAAAGAATTTACGGTTCGTGCGAGCTCACGAACTAACTTTCTATCCCATTTATTTTTAAGCCCTTTAATGATAATTTTAGTACCAGTTTGATTTTTTGACTCATTAAAAACAGTCGGGATATCATGTTCTATAACTTGGATAGGTACATCTTTTAAATATTTAACACTATTAATATCTTTCCAATCGATTTTAACTTCGACCTCTTTACAATTTTCTCTTTTTGTAATGAGTTGAATTACATTTCCTAATTTATGCACACCAAATCGTCCAATACCTTTTTCTCCAATTGGCAATCTTTCATATTTTGGAGAAAGTTTAGGGGTATTATCAGCATTCACTTTTGAATCACTACCTGGTTCCAGCCATGCATTTTCGACAATATCAACATCCATACCATTGCCATTATCTAGGATAGTAATCGTTCCAGTTTCAGGATTAGTAAAATCATCTAAGATGACTTTACAATATGTCGCATCTGCATCGTAAGCATTCTTAATTAATTCAATTACTGCGATATGCTCATTCTTAATAAGTTGATCACCCAACTGAGCTAGTAAACGAGCTCGAGGTTTGAATTCAAATTTTTTTTGATCATTCATTATTTAAATTATCCTTTATTGCTTCAGCTATAACTCGAGCTAATAATACTGGTACAGCATTACCAATCTGTTTATATGCACTTGTACGGCTCGGCTTTCCTGACTGACTCTCAAAAAAATAATTATCAGGGAAAGTTTGCAGCCTTGCAGCCTCACGAGGCGTTAATGATCTATTCTGTTTAATATCAGGATGAATATAGTGATGCCCGTCCTTAGACATATGTGCCACAACGGTATGAGAGGCTTCTAAATCACTCGCAACAACCTTGAAACGATCTGTAAACGATGTTGTTACTTTATGACTTTTTAATTTTTCAGGCAAGTCATTATAATTTAATCTTTTTTTATGCTTATCCCATTTTTTAACAGCGAATTTATATATTTCTAAATCTTGCTTAGTATTTGGTCTAGATTGATGCCATGTAACGGGTAAATTAGTCTTAATATTTGCATGCTCTAACCATGGGCTTTGATGCAGGGATATTTCACAGGGTAAGTGTGATCCTTCCCCTGCTTGGATTTCTGGCAAATCAGCAAAAGCATCATTTACAGTAGCTTTTAGAATATTAATCCTTAATTCAGGATAGAAATCTTTATGGTCTGTACCTTTTTTTCCAATCAGGATAATACGTTTCCTGTTTTGCAAAACACCAAAATCTACAGCATTTAGTGTTTTGTATTCTACAGAATATCCGACTTCTTTAAAAAGTTTACTCATCTTTTCTAAGTATAATTCACCATCAGGATCTCTAGCAGAAAGAAGCCCTAATACGTTTTCAAACACAAAATATTTAGGCTGGTAATACTTTAAAAATTCTGCATATTGTATATAAAGATGGTTACGCGGATCATCTTTCATATTACCACGTGCCCTACCAATGATAGAATATGCTTGGCATGGTGGACCACCAACAATAAGATCAATTGATTCACCATTTAGGGATTGATCAATTTGAGAGAAAATATTATTTAAGGTATCAACTCCAATAAATTCATTGATTACAGAATCTAAGACATGCTTTGGAGCACTTGCCCAGAATTCATTTCTATCAATATTACCACTTAGATAATTAATATATGGTTCTAAATTATTTTGTTGATTTAGCCAATGAAAAACTTGCCTTGTTTTTAAAGTAGCACAGGCAGCAGCATCGGCTTCTACATGTGCAATAGGGTTAAAACCAGCTTGAATAAAGCCTTCCGAAAGTCCCCCTGCACCAGCGAACACATCAAGAAAGTTAAAATTTGAGCTAGAATTGTCCATACTACAAAAGCCCTAAATAGTGTTGAAGTAGAGTGCCAGGTTACTTCAACACTTTCAAGTAAAAATTATAAATATAAATTGTGTGATTCATAGATATCATTTTCAATTTAGCGGTCTCTAAAGGAGCAAAAGCTCCCTTTACTCTCGCTCTTCCATCTTAGACTCAATCCACTGATGAATTTCCCAAGCCGACCAACCGATACGCATTTCTGTTAATCGTATAGGCTGAGGAAATGTTGGATCATAATACTTTGATTTCTTATTGATCATCTCATAGATTTTTGATTTGCTCAGAGCAGTAAATTCAACAACATGTTTGATATTAATGATTTGATTCATCTGAAAAGTTTGACCTGTGAACGCATTCATGATGTTTTTCTCCTGATCAATGAAGCGAGCGCATTTCGCTCAAACAATAGGACAATTTCGTAAGAAATTACTTTTGCTAATTCAAAGCCTGAACGGACTGCTGCAAATCTTTCTGGATCTCCTGAACATGAGCTAAGTCAGAGGCTTGTTGATGCGGCTCTGGTTTTGATTCATCTGTATAGAACTCCTCAATAATATCTAAGCCCTCCTCACCTCCTACCTCAAAACTGGCATTACCATATCCTTGTCGTGCTACATGATCCAAAGCCTCCTGATAAAATCCAGCCCCCTTACTCTGTTCATCGATTTGCTTGGCTGAAGTAATTGCTTCTTGCAAGTTGATTCCATCACGTAAAGTTAAGTCCACGTAGTAGATCGGAGTGCGATAGCTTTGGATGGTGCTCTTGCCTCTTAGAGTGAGTTGTAGTGGCAGGCATGACAGCATGTCACCTGATGCAGCATGGTAGTAACGCAACCTTGCTGCCAATGTTCGGATACTATTAAAACCTGTAGTTCTAAAAACAAAGGTTCCAAATTCATCTGACTCATCTAAGTTCACATAGAGTCGTCCATAAGGTTTACATAGCCCTCCTTGTGCCAAGGGACATAAATCAGGCGATGGACATGGATGTTGCTCAATACCACTTTGCCCAAGTCGCTGACAGGTTTCACCATTGCCTGTACAGATGGGCCGTCCTGTTTGACGGTCAAATAAAGTGTATTCAGCTCTTAGATTAAGATCGGGATCGTTAAAGAGCATACGGACTGGGATCGTTCTGAGTTTTTGGTTTTGATTGGGCGCTTTAGCACGTAGCTGTTCATCCAGTGGATGTTTCACCCAGCCGTCCTTGTTTTGGATTTGGCTGGTGATGGTGAACTGATCATCCTTTTCAGGGAGCCGTTTACCATTCTTTTCAACGATCTTGCCAATACTAATGCGTCCAAGTACAGGCGGTGTGATTGCTAGACCTTTAATCATGAGATAAATCCTGTTTTGTTAAATATTTACGAAGTCACGGTATTTACCGTAAAGCACCGCCTCTTCACCTATACCTGCTCAGCCTAATCAATCACCTATCGTTATTCTTCGGTCATAAGAGATTGGGTGCATCAAAGATTTACGCAAAGCTGCTCCAACGCCCTTTCTCTGCTATTTGGAGGGAGGGTAAGTGGGGTGGCTTTGCGCTTTTTTAGGTTTAAGGGGTTTTACTAGGGTTTTTTAGGGACGTGGATGAATGTTAAATCTACGGCTACCAGTACGGGATTGGGGATACTGTTGTAGTAATTCGGGCTGTGCCTGGAGTAATGCTTTTTGGTCTAAAACCACACTATCCTTGGATTTCTTCCATGTCACGCTGCCCTGACTAAATATAGCTTTTTCTGCATCCTTCATTAATATCTGAATACGATGTTTGAGATAGTCATATTTGGTTTGATGGTGTGCTAGATACTTTTCCTCAATGAGTAAATCAGTAAACAGTTGATCCACTCCTGATAACGTGGAGAGATCTACCGTTTGTAAAGGGATATGCTGAGGATATAAGAGCTGTAGGGCTTTTGCTGCTGATTCACTGGCATCTACATGCGGCGGCATATCATTTTCTACACAAGACCAGAAGATTTTTTCTGAAGCAATCAACCTTTTAATCACAATTTCATTGCGTTCAACTTTAAATATCTTGGCTTCATGCCCACAGATTAAAGCACAGATATGCGCTGCTTGTTTTCCTGTAACAGCCAATTGATGTTGCACCTGTATGAGCACATACAGAGGCACGCCTTCTCGCCAATGCTTAGTTCCCCACTCTCCTACGGATTTACATTCCAGAAGCTGTACTTCATCACTGCCTACGACCGCATAATCCAGATTGGCTAACATAAAGGCATTGTCTTCATCAGGATGCTGTAATACTGCATTGACCCGACGAACCTTATTACCTGTGCGCTGCCGATAGTAATCTGCAATTAGTGGTTCGAGCTTGTTCCCCCAATATAGAGGTGAATAGTGGTTCTTAAGCGGTTGATCTGGAGGGGCTTGCATTCGGCCCGTTTTAATCATCCATAATTCCAGCATCGACATGTGGGGATTTAAACCACAGGCTGCTGCGGCATCACTACTCCCAATTCCCTGCTTTCGTATCTGTAACCATTGTTCACGACTCATACCTTTGGTTTTAGCCAAACGTTTAGCGGGATTTTGGTGTGATCTAGAAGTCAAAGTTGTTTGCGGTGAATTTAGGATTAAAGGTAGATGGGCGTTTGCATGACTTGATGAGGTTTGAGAATTTGGGTTCATCATATTCTCCATATCTGTAAAAAATTAAAATTTCAGCATAAAAAAAGCCGCACCTGGGGGAGGTGCGGCGAAAGGAAAAACTATTCATTAAAATTGATAGATTTAGGAAAGATTTAGCTTAGGCTATTCAATTAATAAACTTGTACTTACGTATGTAGAGTTGAATTTAAGCTACCATTCTTAACGCTTGTTCCAAACCACGTTGCTTAATGGATGCTCCCATACCAAACCAAGCAGAATCCAGTCGATGATCGGTACTCATAGCTCGTCGTTCATGGTCTGTGAATTCCGTGATCGCACAGAGTAGACCATAGGCCGTATCTTTAGCCGAACTGAGTTCTGCCCCACGCCCATGTCCGTTAAACATCGTCATGACTTTAGACATGGCTCGTCCGTTTGGTTCAGTTTTATTGTCTGATCGAGGTGAGTTTGTTTGGTTAGGCATTGCAGCATTACAGTAGAACTGAATGATGCTTTCATCCCGCTCCGCAATACTTAGATTGGTATTGTTAAATACTGCATCAAAGTAAGCTGCTGCTTCCTGCTGAGTCACTTTGCGTTGACTCAATTGCTTCATCTCGTACATGTGCTCATCCCATGTACGGACTGAAATACCTAATTGCTGCTTCACTTTTTCTGCATCAAATTTGGTACTGTGTGGAACCTTAATAACGCCTGCACTGCTCTGTTCTTTTAGAGCAATTGCCAGCGTGTTATTACACACTACTCGAATTGAAGTGAATTGAGCTGTTGTGGCTAGGGTTCCATCACAAGCGGTTGCTAATAAAATATAGCCATTACTGACATCCTTGCCTTTTAAAGCTGTGGTTTGCCCTGTCTTAGCCAAAGCCCAGAATTTCTTGCCACCTTTAAGTACACCTGCTGTTTCAAGCTCAAAGCCTGATTGTTCAGTTAAGTCTCGATAGAACTCCAAGATAGAACTCGGCTGTACTTCCTGAAAGCGTTGGCTAACCACAGATAAAGGTGCATGAGTATCTGATCGATACAAAACCCGTTGCTCTTCAAAAGGCATAATAATACTCTGACCTTTTTCATTCTGAGCCATATAACTGACATCAGAAGATTCAATACGCCAGTCCATACCTGCTTGCTGTGCCCAGACTTCTAGGGGTTGATTTGGGGTGAGTTGATTGCCTAAACCATGCCAAGGGGTTTGACCGACGAATGCCATTGTCTCAATTAGATGTGCCATATAAATTACTCCAATAAATTTGATTGTTCATGGAGGTAATATGTATCTGAAATTATTTCTATTATTTAAAATATAATGATTTGAATACTAACTTGGACTATCATGCCCTAAAATAGGAACTACATTATTTTCTATAAGTAGCAATACAAAACATGAGTGACCAAACTGAAAGAACTAAAAAAATTGAACGTCTCAATAGCCTATCCAAACAACATTCTGATGAGCTCAATAAATATACTTATTTTATTCTGGCCGTTACAGGTACAGCCATTGCTTATGCCCTAAAGGCTCTTGAGGAAAAACAGCCAAGCTACTCTCTTATTTTCATTTGCATTTCTATCTGTTTATGGGCTATTAGCTTTGGCTTTGGAATAAGAGGCTTAAACAAATTTAGAGAATATCTTGTTCTTAATACAAAATGCCTTCTCGCTGACTTATCAGCACAAGATATGGTCCAAAAACTTGACCCTCTCAATCGTCAAATAGGTTTCTCAAATAGTTGTCAATTTATTTTCCTCATAACAGGTAGTCTATGTTATATGCTCTTTCACGCGACGGAACTACTTTCAAAACTCTAGATAGAAATACAGTCAATAACTATCACCTCTTAAAATTTCTCTGAAAAATATACCTTCTGCGTAAATTTCTAATAACAATTGACTAACTTTCCCCTCCTGATTATCCTTTCCGTGCTGACCTACATTGTCAGTCGGTTTTGACAGACCGTTCATCTAGCACATCAGATTAATGCTTTCTGAGTATTAATTTTGTGTGGAACCTTCTCGTACCCCCTTTGCGGTAGAACGGGAGGGGGACGCCTCGTGCGTGCTGGTTCTAGATGTCCAGTCTGTCAACCCTCTTTCGTTCTGCCACCATCATTTGACAGTGATCTGGTAGGACTTTTCTATACATCTAGGAATCATTACCATGAAAAACGAACGTCTTTCTTACTCATCACTTCTACGCAGTACTCCTCTTCATTCCTCTAATAATCTTTAAAGAATTAGTTCTCTAATCATTCTTTAATATTACTTATTCAGGGGTTAAAAATGAAAGCCATCAAACTTATAGCTATTGCTACACTATTCTCAACATCTAGCATTTATGCTGCCACACTGACAACTAAAGTCACAAGCAAATTGGAATGGACTGAAGAAGGTGCTTACTTCTCTTCAAGTAAAGGAGATATTTCTATCTATACGGTAGGTATCTCATCTAAACAATTCCAAAGTCTAAATTCGCTAAAAAAAGGTGATTGTGTCTTCATCACCGCTAAAGATAGCAAATTAACAAAACAGCAAGGCACTATCTCGATTATGGAATTTCAGAGTGCTAAAAAGGTCGCTTGTAAATAAGGGTCACGCCACCTTGATTTAGTTTTTGGTCTGGATTTGATCAGAGTGTTTTAAAGAATCAGTAAATACCTCGGATGGATCTAAATCCTCTCTAAAAAGTGAGCAAGGTGCGATAAGGAATTTATATGAAAAAATTAATCATCGTTACTTTATTTACTACTTGTACAACCTCTACTTTCGCAGCCAATCCAAGTTTTAAAGTTGGTAGTGAATATATTGTTCCAAGCCTTGAAACCCCAAAATCTTTAACTGTTAAGTTAGGGCAGCCAACAACACGTCAAGGCAATAAAATGGTTTGGCAAAAAGGTTCTGCTGTGATCATGGCTGAATTTAAAAATACCAAGCTTCACGAGTTATCTAGTAATTTATTTTCTATTCCCCCTTCTGCTAATGCTCCTGAACGAAAAGCAGAGTTTGCATTTATAACAAACGTTTATATCACAGCAAACACGGGGGCTTTTAAGAATGAACCTATTCTTAAAGCTGGTAATTCATTGAAACAAGGTTTTTGTCTAGCAGCCCGCTGGATTGATAAAAAGGAACGTACTCTTCGTTATACGGTTAAAAAGGCAGGTCCTGATAACGGTAGTTTTTATTGGTCTTCTGATACAACGCAAGATGCTGTGGATGAATGGGCACTATACCGCAAAGATACTTACACTCAAGGTATGGGGCTTATTTCTCGTGTTGGTTGGATTAATGAACCTGTCAACTATGACGTAAAGAAGTGTTTTTAAAATTAATTAAATTGAATCAAAAAAAGAAAGCTACCTCTATTAATCAAACCTGTAACGAAAAATAGGAACATGCTCTCTTTTTAGATTCTATCCAAAATAAAATACGGGTGAATACAGTAATGAAAAAATTAAATCTATGCCTCATCTTCTCTTTTGGGCTGTTGTCTAGCTTCCCTATGCTTGCTCAAGCAAAAGCCAAAGAAGCAATCTGTCAAATTGATGAAGGTGGTCAAACACGTTATAAAGGAAAATGTAAGTTTGAATCTCAAGGTGGTGGTAGCTTCTATATCAGCCATCCGAATATCACTAAAAAGGTAAAAGTTGAAGGGCTCATGGTAATGGTCGAAGGTAAAGATCAAGCTATTGTCCAAGCCACGAGATTAGGAGGTGGTGGCTCTATGTGGGGTGAAGCTATCCGCTCTCAAAAACAAAAAGCATGTTGGGTCGGAAGTGATTTTAAAATTTGTGCATGGTGATCCATCATCTGATATGAATTTCACGATATGACTGAATATCAAACTATAGAAAAAAATAAGGGAATGGATGTTCCCTTATTTTATCTTTGTACAATCTCTGACTCTAAACAAGAGCAAACTAAGAAGACTTTATACTTGTTAGTCCTATTGAAAGTTATGTTGGCAAATGTTGCAGTGGAAATAAGGACTAGCTGTAGCGACTGGTTGTGAATGCTGTGCCAAACTATCAATTAACCCTCCTACAACTGCTCCCACTAATCCACCCAATAATGGTGACATCGGTGTTGGTAGACTTTTAGAAATCATCGTCCCAATCCCTACTCCTGCCATAGAACCATAAGTATTGGTGCTTTTAGATGGCGCTGTTGCACGGCTAACATTATCTGAATAGCAATATGGGCATGTAATATTCATAAGATCATCCTCATTAAATGAAAAAGGCTTATCAGTCGACAAGCCTTAAGTTTTGAATGTAAGAAAAAGAAAACATTCAATCTTCATGTTAATGATGTATACCTTTGATTTTTTGGGATCAACACTTACCCAAAGCAACGCATCCCTTTAATTCGCTCTCGTAGATACTGGTCTTTTTTCTCGACCCGTGCCAAATATCGAATAGCGTTTAAAGCATTTTCTACTTCACCTTTATTGTTACGACGAATCATGCCAATACCTAAAGTACCTTGCCGACGATAACTGTCCTTATGTTTTTTACGATGACAACTAAAATAACAACCATTATCCTTGGTAATATTTATCCATGTTTTGCCTATCTGTTCAGCATAGTGACCATCACGCATATGGGTCGAGCCATTATAGATAAAAAGAAAGTGGCAGTGATATCCTTTATCCCTTCCCTGTTCAATTGCCCATGAATAATCGAGTACACCATTAAAGCAATTCCAACGGTCACAAATACGGCTTCGGAAGATATTAAGGTCAGCATCGAATTGACGAATATCCATATCAGCATCGTAGGGATAACTTACATCCACACGTACCAATAGCAATTTACAGTGTTTATCCAGTAAGGTTTCAAAATCTTCCTTTAATGTTTTGAAGTTCCTTTGGCGTTGTCGTCTATGTCGACCAAGAAAACGATTATGCTCATCCAATAGCTTTTCACAAAAAACTATGAACTCAGCTCTTGAATGAAATAGTTCTCTGTGTGGGGTTGTTTTTCTGTTCTTATCTGATGAGTGGCTGATAGACATTCGATCAAAGTACCCCTGTAGAAGTGGAGAATATTCAAGCTCTGGGTCATAAATATCAGTAGCTTCTTTTTGATAATCTTCAAGTGCTGGTTGGGCTTCTTTCCAATAACATTTGCCTGAGCAGATATAGGACATTAGGTCTTCGATCTCAATCAATGTTTCACTATGGTTCATATAAATATCTCCTATTCGTTGGTAAGTCATAGGAGAGATAACACTGTATTAAATTAACCAAGAATAAAGCTAGTCAGCTATGAAACTTTTAGGTTTAGATAGCTAACTTTGCCATTAACACTACTTTTTTATAAGGAAAGAAAATCAATAGTTATAACTTAAGCATTTGTTTATTAAATATATATCTAATAATAATTCTATTTATATCCTAGTAATAATTTCTATGTATGTTAATAAGGTATTGTTGACAACCTATACCTATAAACACTGATGAAATAAGGGACTTATGCTATTTAATGGTATTTTTCCTTATCTCAGCTTAAGCTAAAAAATCAGCCAGAGTTACGGCTTGCCCCCACAATAGAGCTAAAAAACGACCTGAAGTGCTAATGGCAATTCATCTCAAGGACTATTTCTTTTTCTACAGTTTAGACTTAATTATCTGAAAATGATGAGGCAGGTTCACAACTCTACTTGGAATTTGGTGAACGTATCCGCCCAAGAATCAGACAGTTTTTGCGGGGTAACAATTCATACTCATCTGGCTGTACCAATATCGTAGGACCGTAAGCATAGTAAAGGGAAACTTTCTCAATCAATAATTTACGTTTAGCCCTTTGCCCCTGAAAAACCTCAACATAGTCATGATTTAAAGAGTTTTCGGTTTTAACTATAGGTAGACTACGAGCCGTTAACCTAGTCTGTTTAAGATCACTAAATGGATTTAAAATATTCTTACAGAAATTTAATGCCTTCCACTTCTTAGTCTTTAGGCCAGACTTACTAAAATCCAACGACCAAGAAGTTTTAAGAAATGATAAGTTCTTATCATTTTGAGGGTGTCTGTCATTAAATTTATGAATTTGTTTCTGTTTATTAGCTACATAGTCGATCCAATAGTCGCTCACTGCCTTTCTAAGAATAGCAATATCCCCTATATCTGTATTTTTTTCAGTTTTGAAAAATAAAGTGGCATCTATGTAGTGTTTGTATCGATGTGGAATATATATGCCAATATGCCCCTCTAAACGAAATCCTTTGGTATAGCGGCGTTTGAGATTATCAACATAATCCCTGAATATATCATCAAACATTGTTGCTTGCTCTCCCGCTCTTCCCCTACAACTGAAAATGAAACGTAGTACTACAACATCTGTTTCCAATACCTGGCTCAAGTAATTCTGAATAGAGGCGATCTTTTTACTGCCCGTATTTAATCTCTGTTGCTCTTGCTTTACTAGTGGTTGAAGTATACTAATTCTGCATTCTTCCAGAGCTCTACGCAGACGATTAGTGTTATAAACTTCGTATTCACCTGCAAATTTTCTATCATATTTCTCAATAAATGAAATGGCTTTTAGATTTAATTCTCGAGGCAATGGAGTTCCACGATAGATACAGTCCATCTCGGAAACCAATAAGAACTGTTGAAACAAAAAGGATAATTTTGCTAGTTTGGGTGAGGCTTGAAAACTTTTTCTATTGTAGCCATCCGCAAAGTCATAAACAGGGTCGCAACTTAATCTACTTAGGAAACTCTCAATTCTGACCAGGTCATCAATCAACTCTTCGGGTACATTTGTAATATCCTGCTGCTTAGATAAGAAATGAATAAGTTGAATCTTATGATTTTCTTTTGCTGGTAGTCCCCGACTGTTAAAATATTTATCAAATTTTTCTAATTCTATTTCGTCAATCAACTCATCCAAAAAATGTGGAACTACTTTTTGTTGAGTTTGCTTTGGTTTTTCTTTAGGAACTTCGAACGAATTTTCTTGCTCAGTATCATCAAAATATATTTTTTCTTTAAAATACAAATAATTATTCAGGGAGATATATTTCATCTCTTCATAATGTTCCAGTTCCTGCCCCTTATCAAGTTTCATAAAAAAGATACACGACAAAAAGTATCTTAAAAATTTATTACGGAAAGCTTGTTTATCTGTTTTTGATTTGAGTTTCCCCGAAAAAGATTCCTCTGGAAATATACGCTGTAGCATGCCATCTCGAGGTATAACGTTAATTCTCCACATATGCATTTGACCAATGATCCGCTGCACCTCATGACTAATCATCTCGTGCACGGCCTCTGAAGTTTTGAAGATATTGGCCTTATAGATTAATAAGTAGGATAGAACAAAGTTATTATTATTTATGACATGAGCATGATTAACGATTAAAAGTATTCCATCTTCTTGCCTAAGAGCCTGTTCTAGACGATGAATTACTATCATTAATTCTCTTGATGAGAATAATTCAGAATCCCCTTCATACCTTTTAAGATTACTCGGTAAAAAAATATCGACAACACTAACCCCGATATTTCTTATACGAGAGACAAGATCATCATAGTCCTCTATGAGCGTTTCATATATGCGATTCTGGCTCGCTATCTCATCCGGAATATCTTCAGCTGTGATCAACCCCAAAGATGTCTGTGCCTGATAAGATTCAATAAACTTGAATAACTTGTCCGCATCAAAATCCTTTTTGGTCCATAAGCTAGATAATTCAAAATACTCACCCTCCATATTTTTACTATATTCATTCAGAAAAACGGAATAGTTACTAATAGTTGTATCGAAGTAATAGTGACTCCGAAAATTTTGGAAAGCATCAAACTCCGCTTGATCGACTAAAGCCAATTTTTTATAGAAATCTGAAATCGCTAATGATCCCGTTTCATCTTCATTCTTTATTGCATTTTCATAGTCTTCTCGGGTTGGTGCAGAGCCGTTCTCAATTTTTCTTAGAACCTCATGAACACTTTCCAAAGCCACAATTGTCTCATGATAAATACATACTGCCGTATTTTTTTGCACCACAGACAATGCCGCCATTTTGATTTGAAACTTATTCTTCAAGTAAGTAAATAGCCCCTGAAAGAACTCATCACTGCTTCCTACCCAAAGTTTTTCCACTGTCAAAATCCATTTCTCTAATAGAATATTTAAAAAATAACATAAAACCTCTGTAAAAATACCTTATTCATTAAGGTTTGAAGTTAAAACCCAATTTCTATCCCTTAAATTCAACCTATTAAAATTATAAATTTATAATATTTAATTATAAAAAATTAAATTTTTATCTCTTAAATATATGTACATTTCACGACAGAATTCTCCGTAGGAGATAAAAAAGAATTTATCAACTTTCAATAAAAAAACCCTTGCCGTTTAAGGCAAGGGCTATAATTTCTCTTTATTATTTAATCTGTATAAGCCGATAAAATTAGCTGAAAAGTCAAAAAATAATTAAACTTCCAACACCATCTGATAAGGTTTAAAACCATCTAACACAACGTCAGCAATCAAACTAATGAATTTTTCTGTCTTACCATAAGCCATCCATTGATCCAAAGCCTCGTAATAAGCTAAGCGATTTTCTACAGTAATTACACTGGGCAGATAACCAGCTTTAAGCAGTTCAAGTTTCATCAATAAAAGATGATATTCGACCATTCCCATCAACAAAGGGATAGATACCTAAGAAATCAGCATGAACTTTGGCAGCTCGCTCAACAGGATGCAGATTGTGAGCTTCCGTGTAATACCAATCTATAAACTGAGCCATTTTGTCATTAAGCAAGGTATAGTCAGGCGGATTGGTTATAGCACCGGAAATTAATACATTCTGTTGGCGATATCGTCCAGCATTTTCATCATCAATATTTTTCAATATTAATTGATAGATTTCAATAATTTGCCATTCTTAAAATGGCTCATCTTTTTTTATAATATCTTCCACATATAAGATTGCATCGCTATGATGATCGCTTCAAAATGCTCTCTTAATGTCTTACCCCCTACTGTAATCCCCCTCTAGAACAACTTTAGTTTCCAATAAAGTTAAGGTATTACCCTCAATTGCATTAGAGTGGTAAGTCCAGCGCAGGATCAAGTCTTCATGTAGATTTTTGACAATCGCAGGTAATAGAGGTCGATGCTGATCTAATTTAGCTTTTAAATCATCAATGATCTCAAACATGCTTATCTCTGTACGTAAGTATCAAATGATCATACATTAAAAAACGATAGCAATAAAATCCGTCAAATTAATGAAAAGCTTCCATGGTATAGTAAGAACAATGGCTAAGTAGCTAATGAAGTACCCATATGTAGTTGGGGGTATAACTGGGGGTAAAATACAAAATATAATTTCTACTTTTCATCTATTATCAAAATGTTAAATTAAAAAGTTTATTCCCTCTCTCGCCAAGATTACTTTCTATGGTATCTCATAGAGTCCTAAAAGCTTAAATCTAAAGGGTTTGGGCTTTTTTATTGCCTATTTTTCTCAGATGATAGATTGAGGGATAATATTTTATCTTTTCATAAGCATTCTCAAAAATATTCTTACTTAAATTAAATCTTACAAACTGGTAGTTTTGATTCACGTTTCGAATTCATTGAACTAATAGTTTTAACTTTCTGCACATTTAACTCATCTGATATTTTTAAATTTTTACTTATGATCAGTAATTCAGTCCCAACTCTTTTCTCAGCTGCACTATAGTTCAAGTTAAAAGTATATTGTTTATTTTTACTATAAAGAGTCTTAATTTCTTCCGCATTATCATAGGTTAGAATCCAAGATCTATTTAATTCTAAAATTTTTTTTGATATTTCCTCATGATCCTTTTTTTCATATGCATTTGTATATAATGTCTGACCTTTCTCAAAGTATGGAGGGTCAATACAATAGATACTATTTTTAGGTAAGATAATACTAGTCTTATCTAAAAAGTCTAAGGCATCTAAGTTATATAAGTGGATTCTATGCTTATATTTTTCAATACGTTTAATTTTCTCAACTAGGGATTTCTTATTATAACGGCAGTCAATTTTATAATTACCCTCTTGTTTCAATCCACCAATCATACCTGCTTTTAAGATTATTCCAGATCTATTTGTTCTATTGAGAAAGAACGAAGAGAAAGCTAAATCAAAATCACTAAAATGCTCCTTGTTGAGTTGAACCTCTCTTTGCTTATACCATTCCTCAACAGTGACATCAGTTAATAGAATCTTCTCAATTAAAGCATCTGTTTGATGTAAAACGCCATTCCAAAATGCCCAAATAGATCTATCAATATCATTTAAATGTAGTTCATGGACATAGCCCTTGAAAAGGAGTGATAGTGCAAGCCCACATCCACCTGCATAGGGCTCACAGTAGTGTCCTCGTTCTAACTCATTATCTTTTATGATTGTAGACACCATTTTCCAAATGGATGTTTTCCCACCGGGATATCTTAAAGGTGATGGCGTCTGAGGCATGAAAAAATCCTTACAAAAACTAGGTTAATATTAGCTTTTTATTGTCCTTCTTTATATAGCTTAACTAACATATATTGGACTATCGCTGAAATATTATCCCATTCAATTATGATTTGCTTCTTATTACTTGGATACTCTACCGCATGAGCATAAAGCCCTAAGTTACCCGCGGCAAAAATTTTATTTTGGTCAGAGGGTAGTTTCTTTAGAACAGCTAATGCACTAACTTGTGAATGATTTAATTCATTCTTTTTAGAGTCAAGAGATTCGCACACTTTCTGTAATACCACATGCATCCTCATTTTATTCTTATCATATTTATGCCCAATTATATTTTCAAAATATTTGATATAGATTACTTCCAAAAAAGCTCTTGCAACTAACATAACTGCTAATGGACATTCGTCAATCTCAATCTTTCTTAACTCACCATAAACCCTTCTCAAAGTATTATCTGATATACAAGCAATCAACTTTGAGGTTACTAAATATTTTCTTTTATTTGGATCTGGAGTAGTTCCTGGCTGCTCTGAAGTACTAGATGTTTCATCCTCCTCCATTCCTTCTCTATCATCAGAACCAGATGTACTTGTATCATCAGTATCAGATGCACCCGTATCATCAGTATCAGATGTACTCGTATCATTAATATCAGATGCACTCGTATCATTAGTATCAGATGCACCCGTATCATCAGTACTAGAAATACCTGCACCACTAACATCAGGTGTAACAGTCACGCTTTCATTTCTAGATTCTTCTCGAATAGCGTCTTTTAAGAGATACGCTTTTAAATGCGTTATAGGAGCATAACCCTCATATATAAGTTTTCTAGCATACTCTTCTACCTGCCCACTAGTAGATCGTGAAGATACAATCATTTCAGGACTATTAGTATCTGCACTCACAATCAAATCTAAACAAAATTTAGTAATTACTTTTTCGAATTCAGAAATAGTTGTTGTAATTTGAACATTTAAATCAGTGCGAGAACTAGCAATACCTAAAGTTTTTCTAAAAAAGGGATTTCCTAAATATCGTGATGCAGTTGTGAGTATACGAACCGTTTCACTATTTTCGATCAAGCTATTATTTATTACATAATCAATAATAGCTTGAGCTAAAGTGTTATCGTCACTTCTTTGTAGTCGAGCATTGTGTCTCGTTTTCTGTACAGCATTCCATTGTCTAGTACCAACTCCAGATTGTTCTCCCTCATGACGACGTTCTATCCATAAATCAGCTTTTTCCCTTTGATCAAATACCTCACAATTGACAGAGTCTGGTATTAATGCAGACTTAGCCTTCAACCTTTTAAAGTAGTCTTTTAAATTCTGATTAGGTGCTTTCTCTGGATCATTCAATAGTGTTAATGCACAAATACGACGATTACCTTCAACCACAGTATATTTATTGTTTTTACCCTTAATAACAGCCAGTAATTCAATCGGACTAATTCCATTTTCAGCTATATCCTTAGCCAAATTTTTTATTTTTTCTTCTTTTAATAAATGAGCAATTATTTCAGGTTGATCATTTATTGGATCGTGTCTAGGATTGTCAGTATCCAAATAAATATCTAAAACCTTTATTTTCTTGCTCATAAGTATAACCATCTTCAATTAATTAAATTTAATCAATTAACATTTATAATATTTTTTTCAAAAAATCAAATATAATCACTAAATACAAATTGAATTTAATTAAAAAAACTTAAATACTGGTGTAAAGTAAGAATCATATTACAAAAAATTGAACTTTTAACAACTCGAAAATAGTTGAAAAATCTGAGTGTTAGTCAAAAGAAGTATAATTTTATGAAATCATACATACCATTTGATGCTACTACCTTACCTTTTACTCAACTTACAAGCGAACAATTTGAACAATATTGCGAATGGTTACTTATTAAAGATAAAAATTTAAACAATGTTCACCGTATTAAAGGTAATGGACACTATCAGGGTGGGCTTGATATTTGTGCCAATCTCGCGAAATTTCCTCAACAACTTGCGGTATACGAATGTAAATGCTGGGAAAATCTATCCGCGCAAGAATTGGAAAACACTTTTAAGAAATTAAAACAAAATGATTTAATTCCAAAGATAAAGAAATATGTAGTTATCCTTGCTCAAGATCAATTAACTAGGAATACACAAAAAAAATGGGATGAAATACATCAAGAACTACATACTTTAGGAGTTGAATCCGAGTTATGGACATCAGTGACCTTAACCATAAAATCACAACCCTATCCTGATATTGTTAGTAAGTTCTTTCCAATGGCTCCTGAAAGTCAATTTTACAATGAATGGATGCTTAGAACTCACTTTATTGAAAAATTACATAAAGCATTAATCGATCCTGTTGAAAATAATCGAGAAGCGGCTAAAGAATTTCTTGATTTCTCTTCATTAAACTATTCAGATTTTGACGAATCCTTTTTTGAGGATGGCAATTGGAAAGTTAAAAAAAAGTGGATTGAAATTTCGGCTTTATTACCTACACAAAACCATGTCGGCTCTGCCCTTATTACGGTCAAAACTCATGATGCTCATGGGGTAAGTGTTATTCTAAAAAACAAATGGATGTTAGAAAATTTTTTAGGGAACTCGGGACAACCTATCCACTCTCGCTATAGACCATTTTATATTGGTACCCCATCAAATCAATCTGAAGTTATAGACTTACAAAACTGTCGCTTTAATCTACCAATTGAAGTTATTCAACAAATTACAGAAGTTGCGGACAATCTTACTACTGCCTATCTTGGAGCAATACAAAAAATTGAAGACAGATGGAAAGCTTATGACTTTCCTTTTATTTCATGGAATGGTCAAACATACGTTGCTTTATGTACATTGCCCAAGGAAATTTGGGACCTAATGATTAAGTTTACGAACATTCATGATGTAGATAATGGAGACACTGAATGGCATATATTTTCAGCATCTCGAAATTTCATACAACTCTATACAGGAGAAAAATATAAACCTGTAGAAGATGTTTATCACGGTATGTTTTTGGCAGAAAATATTAAAGATATCAATGACAGAGATGAACTCACCTTGTTATGGGAACCGCCCCTTAGCAAAATCCCTGTATCAGAAAAACAATGGTGGTCTTGTCAAACTTCATTTGAATGGATAACTGAGAAATTTATTCCTGAAGTTATTAGCTGGAATAAAAAGAAAAGCATTTTTACTTATTTTTCCCCTTTAAAAAGAATTAAAGGTTTAAAGGAACTAGAAAACTTTGGTTATATCAGAGACATTCGTGAGTTTTCTTTGCTAAAGAATCACTACTATCGGACTTTAGGTATATTGAAAACCATTGAGTTACTTCAAGCTTTTTACATCTCCCATCACAGCAATCGAGCCTATTTCACAACTAATGAAATTTCACAGCTCTATCTTTGTCTTATTCCTTTAGTCGAAAATGCAAAAGGCTATTTTTCTTATATTTCTTCAAAGCTTGATTTCTATAATGAAGAATTCGAGAATTTTAAGGAACTTCTTGAAGCACTCAGAGGTAGAGTAGAAGAAGAGATTTTTTTAATGAATAATCATGAAATTGAACTTATTTTCAGAGCCATTTGCGAATGTATCTATGGTGATGAATCATGGATAGATATCAATCTACAAGAGGAAATTTATTTAGCTCTTAAGCCCTTTTTAGAATTCCATGACCATCAACTACTCATAGATAGATACTCTACATTTATGTAGATGCTTACAACTTAGCTTATACCTATCCCCCTCATTTTGCTACTCTATTTATTTTACTTCCATACATTTCACTATGCTCAGTTTATTCGTTTACGGTACTTTAGGGCCCAACCGTCCCAATGCCCATATCATGGAAAATATTGGTGGTACATGGGCAGACGCACATGTATTTGGCACACTCAAACAACAAGGCTGGGGCGCTGAACTGGGCTTTCCGGGTATTGTTTTAGATCAAACAGATCAAAAGGTCTCTGGCTTTGTGTTTTTCTCAGATAACCTAGAACAACATTGGCAAGCACTAGATGAATTCGAAGGCGCAGGCTATCAACGTGTGCCTGTCAAAGCGTATTTAAGCACAGGCGAAATCGTTGATTCCTTTGTTTATGCGCTGAGTAATTAAGAGAAAACTGGCGAAAATTCGACGCACTGATGAATTTTCTCCGTTTGCTCATTTTTTCGCTTGTTTTTTTAATTAGATTCTGTAGAATTCTCGCCACGTTGCCGGCATAGCTCAGTTGGTAGAGCAACTGACTTGTAATCAGTAGGTCCACAGTTCGAATCCGTGTGCCGGCACCATTTCTCTCTTTATTCTCTTTTCTTCCCCATCATTTTCTCAAAATGCGAAATATTCGGATTTAATAAATCCCACTCATTTGCATGACTCACAAAACATTCTGCTTGCGGTTGATACAAATTTGGATCATCCAGTGTTCCTGCACGTATTGAAATCATTTCAGGTACCAGTTCTGGCAAGCCAAACATTTGCGAACCACAATTGGGGCAAAATGCACGGCGAATCGGCTTGCCTGACAGTCCCAAAGACTCAAAATATTTGAGTTCACCTTCGATCTTCAATTCAGATTGATGAAAGAACGCAATTGGGGCATAGGCACTACCTGTGGCTTTCTGACAGTCACGACAATGACAATTAAAACGATAACGCGGCGCAACCTCTGCCTGATAGCTCACTGCACCACAGAGGCATGAACCTTTATATTGATTTGGCATATTTTTCTCACTTTTTTACTGCACTGACTTGAATATATCGCACCCATCCATCTTGGTAGAGTTTTCGGCACAACTTGGCAGTCATTTCGATTTTAAACTGGGCAAAATTAAAACTGTGCTTTTCAGCTTTTCGCGACGCAATATATTCAGCAAAACCATTCAATACTGGTTCAGAAAAATCCTGAATTTCTATCGCATCAAAACCATATTGTTCTAAAGTCTGTTCAAGCTGCTGCTGGCCCATTAAATTTTGCCAATTCACATCTGCACTTTTTAATAAGTAATGATATTTCTGTTTTTGTAGATAAGTGCAATTCTGCCAATTCTCTGACCACATCAGTGTATGAAAAGCGATTCGGCCTTTTGAATTTAAAACTGGGGAAACTGAATTAAGAAATGAATTCAAATCGCTGTGGTAAGCCGCATCTATACACAGCACGGCATCAAATGAATTTAAAAATTGCAGGGCTTTTAAATTCAAAAAATTTTCACAATGAATTTGAATTTCAGGTAAGTATTCTTGAATGTGTTTGACACAATGAGGCTGAAGTTCAACCGCGCTGAGTTGCTGAATTTGATAATGCTGGCGCCAGTGTAATAAGCTTGCACCTTGTCCACAGCCAAGATCTAAAACACGATCTGTTGATTTGAGTTGTAGGGAAGTAGCGATCTGATCGGCCAGACTTTGGCAAGCCAGCGGATAGTTATGATGCTGTCCTTGCCAATATCCTAAATTGCTCCAAGCAAGCGCTGAGTCATCTCCGAGATGCTGTGCATCAATGGCATATTTATGCCCGATGACTTTTTCAATCAGTGCCTGCTTGAGAGTGGTCATATTAATAACCGAGTTCTGGCGCGACCTTCACTTTTGGTTTTAGCCCAACAAATGGTAACGGCGCACCCAAAATTTCAGAAATGTGCATCGCTGAGGTTACCGCCGATTCTAAAATTGGCAAACCATCGCATGACCATGAACCACAATAAAAGACTTTACGATTCTGGTCTAAATGACGTTGCTGAATTTGCTTGTTCAATGCAACTGTTTCTGAATCCACCACGGCACGGGTCAATTTCACCTTGGAAATAATTTTCTTCGGATCAATATCAATCACTGGACACCAAGTCTGGAACACCGCATTTTTACCCACCAAGCTTGGCTCAATCGAGTTAATCCACACGGTGAACTGTTGACGGGTAAATTTACGATCCATCATATAGCTGAGTACAGCCCAGTCCTTACGGCGTTGCGGCATCACGATCGGATCGGTATGAATTACCAGATCACCTTCTTCAAAACGGAATTTTTTCAGTAAGGCAATATCTTCAGCAAACTGCGGCTGTTTCAGGAATCCTTCAATCGCTGGCGTTGGAGTAGCAATGACCACACGATCAAACAACTGATGCTCACCCTGATCATTTTCAACCAGTACTTTATCGCCCTGCTCTTCCACTTTTTTCACAGGAGAACCGCTATGGATTTCAATACCATCAATCAGGCGACTCACCAGCGCTGGAGTACCGCCTTTCATACGCAATAAAGCTTCGCCTTCGGTCAATTGACGAATAAATTCCAATAACGGTTTCGCAGGCCATTCACCAATGGTCTTTGGATGGCAGGTACAAATGGTATACAGCACAGGCATGACCGTACCATGCCAGAACACTTCCTCAATATGATATTGATTCATGAATTCGGCTAAAGTGATGTCCTGATTGTCTGATTTAAAGAATTGATGCACGGCAGTTTTAAGTTGCAACATGCCCTTAACCAGACGCCAGCCATATTGCTGAATGCCTTTGCGGTTATTAATAATCGGGAAATTACCAATCCGGCTACGTGAAGTCGTCAACCAGGTATCTGTTCTATCTTCAAACAGCCAACTGCAAGCCATAAATGTGCGTACAGGGAAAGTTTCAATCCCTAAATAACTGGCCAGACTGAGCGTGTTTTGCCACAGCTTTGGATTCATGACACGCAAAGGCGCATCAATGATGCCACCATCAAAGTCAATACTATGACTATCCATGCCTCGACCTGCGAGGGCTTCGAATATCGTTACTTTATGTCCTGCATCATGTAGGATTCTGGCTGAGGCAAGTCCTGCCATTCCACTGCCGATAATTGCAATATCCAAAATTATGTCCCATCAGTTGATGATTTTTCTTGATTATGACTGATAGTTCGCCTAAACACGGTATTAAAAAATACCAGATTCAGCATTTCAGCCCGTGTTTTGTTGAATTTCATTGTTCATTTATTGTTACATTTTATCACAATTCTACTTTTTAACTTAACCCAATGAAAAGATTCAAAATATTACCTTTTAGGCCACAAAAATATACAGAACATTCTTTATTTTTTCATTTTCAGTGCTTTAGGGGCTTTGCAACGCTCAAATTTAGCGCTATTCTTTTTGTATAAGAACGAGAACGAAGTCACATAATAAGCTGAATAATTATAAGTGACAATAAATTAAAAAAATCAATAGAGGACTCTTACAACGAAGGCCGATCACGCTTCAAAGCGTGATCGGCCTTCTTATATAAAACATTGATTTAATTCAGCAATCAAGCTTCCATTTGACCAAATTTACCACTATTGAAATCACGAACGGCTTCTACGATCTCCGCTTGGCTATTCATGACAAAAGGTCCATACCCTTCAATCGGTTCATTCAGTGGCTGGCCAGTCAGAATCAAGAATTTACTGTCTTGTTCAGCCTTGAGACTGAAGTCAATTTCCTCTCGACTGAGTACCACCAAACTTGGCGCTTCAATGCTTTGACTACCATTTAAAGTCACCTGACCAGAGAGCAGAACCAGTAAGGTGGTATGACCTTCAGTCACATAAAAGCTATGTTCCTGATCTTTCACTAGCGTACCATCCCAAACATTGACTGGACTAAAGGTCGTCGCTGCCCCTTCAATATCTTGATATTGACCAGCGATCACACGCATTTCACTGCCTGCATCATCCAGTGCAATGTGCTGAATTTGATCAGCTTCAATGGCCTGATACTTTGCGGGTGTCATTTTTGAATGTGCTGGCAAATTGACCCAAAGCTGTACCATTTCAAACAGGCCACCTTGATGTGCAAATTCAGGTGAATGAAATTCCTGATGCAGAATCCCGCCACCTGCGGTCATCCATTGCACATCTCCCGCTTTGATGGTTCCACCACCGCCGCTTGAGTCTTTATGAGTCACTTCACCTTGATAAGCGATAGTGACCGTTTCAAAACCACGATGAGGATGTGAACCTACGCCATGCTTGGCCGTGGTTGGGTCAAAGCGATAAGGCGCAGCATAATCCAATAACAAAAATGGACTGAGGCTTTGGCCTAAACGGTCATATGAGAACAGGTTATACACTGGGAAACCATCACCGACCCAGTGCATGTGTTTGTTCTGATACACACCAAGAATTTTCTTCATTTGGTTTCTCCTATAGCGTAAAAACACTGCTGTTGAGATTCATTTTACGCCTCAACAATCGCTGCTTATAGCATCGGATTCGCAACACATTATTCTATATATAGGACAATTTTCTTATAAAAATAGATATCAGTTCACAATCAAAATAATCATCCTATTTTTGATATGGTTTATCTCATTTTTTGAACTTTTTCAGCTGGCAAAATTTGACTAGGATTATTTCAGCACATCACAAAAAGAGCTGATCTTTTTATTTTACTTTTACAACAATTTGAGGATACAACCATGACTAAAGACTATATTCGCTTAGACAAAGACAATGCTGCGGTACTGTTAGTGGATCACCAAACAGGCCTACTTTCATTGGTTCGGGACATCGATCCAGATAAATTTAAAAATAATGTACTGGCGCTGGCAGATGCTGCAAAGTATTTTAATTTACCTACCATTTTAACCACCAGTTTTGAAAATGGTCCCAATGGCCCGTTGGTGCCTGAACTCAAAGAGATGTTCCCAGATGCACCTTATATTGCTCGCCCTGGACAAATCAATGCGTGGGACAATGAAGACTTTGTCAAAGCGATCAAAGCCACAGGTAAAAAACAGTTGATTATTGCAGGCGTCGTCACTGAGGTCTGTGTCGCTTTTCCTGCTCTTTCGGCCTTGGCTGAAGGCTTTGAGGTGTTCGTGATTACTGATGCTTCGGGAACATTCAACGCACTCACCCGCGATGCCGCGTGGGACCGCATGTCGCAGGCAGGTGCACAGTTGATGACATGGTTTGGTATGGCCTGCGAACTACATCGTGACTGGCGTAATGATATTGAAGGTTTAGGTGCTTTGTTCTCTAATCATATTCCAGACTATCGTAATTTAATGAATAGCTACGCTCAGAATACAGCTCAAAAATAAAGCTTCACTACATCAGATTAGAATAGTTGATGCTATTCTAATCTTTTCATATTGATTGGAACGTACTGGCCTTGATCAACTCATTTGACGACTTTCATTATTTTTATCTGGTGGTCAAACATGGCGGCTTTAGTGCGGCCAGCGAAGCTGAAAATATCAGTAAGTCCAAGCTGAGCCGTCGTATCATTGAGCTGGAAAATAAATTTAATGTCAGCCTGATCCAGCGAACGACGCGCCACTTTAAAGTGACCGAGCTGGGACAGGAATTTTATGAAGAATGTTGCAAAGTGATTGCACAAGTTGAATGTGCTGAAAATATCTTGCTCAAACAAAAAAATGAACCACAGGGACTGGTCAAGATCAGTTGCCCTCCATTGATGATGCACTTTCAAATCCGGAAATTACTGAATCAGTTTCTCAAAACCTACCCCAAAGTCGAGATTTCTTTAGAGCTGACCAGCCGTCGTGTTGATATTCTTCATGATGATATTGATATCGCGATTCGCACCAGTTTTGAACCCAATCAGGATTCTAGCCTCATCGTTCGCGATGTGATCCGGACTGAGCATTGTTTAGTGGCAGCGCCCGAATTACTGCAAGGCCATACAATTGAACATTACTCAGACTTACAATATTATCCGAGTGTAGCCTTAGGCATCCAGAAGCATCAATATTACTGGCACTTATGTCATGTTGACAGTGATGAAACGGTGGATGTGCCATATCAACCGCGGGTTAAAAGTAACGATCTGGCAGGTGTCTATTATGCGGTCAGTGATGGGCTTGGAATCGCGGATCTGCCCTATCTGACCGTACAAGCCGACATTGAAAAAGGCAAACTGATTCATTTACTGCCAGAATGGAAATCCAATCGTGGTACGGTTCAATTAGTCTACGCCTCGCGTAAGGGGCAACGTCTCGTGGTGGAAAAACTGATTGAAAGCTTAATGACGGGGCTACGTGAATTGGCAAAAACTGACAGTGGCTATTCTTTATAGTGCAGTTTTTAATACAACACTGAATTTTCCTTTTTCAGCTCAGCAAATTTTTTCACCAGAAAATCGATCAATAATTTCATCGATGGGAGCAAGCCGCGTCTTGATGTGTATACCAAATGGATCAACTCTGCCTTGGGTTGCCATTCAGGTAACACATGAATCAAGCGCCCCTGTTTAATATCTTCAGCGACCATTAATTCAGGTAATTTTGCGATACCCAAACCTTGTAAAGTGGCTTCTCTTAAGGCTGTTAAATCGGTGGTAGTCAATCGGGGATGACACTGTACTTTAATTTCTTTCTGATCATGCGAAAATAAATGCCAATAATACTCTGGTGCAAAAGATTCCATCATCAGCACTGGAAATTGCGTCAACTGCTGCGGCTCAGTAATCGAATAAAACTGATGCAGCAGATTTGGACTCGCCACAATAAATTGCCGCGCCAAAGCCAGCTCTCGTACAATTAAATCACTGTCCGCCAACGGCAAAGGACGAATGCGCACCGCCAAGTCAAAACGTTCGTTGATCAAATCCACACGGCGATTGGTGGCTTCCACATGCAGACTAATCTTCGGATAAAGCTGTAAAAACTCATTTAACATTTGACTGATATTGATATGCAATAAATTGGTCGGGCAAGATAATTTAATCAGCCCACGTGGCTCTGCTGTTAAAAATTCAATCGCTTCCTCTGCGGCCTCAGCTTCAATTAACATCGCTTTGCAATGCTGATAATAGATTTTACCCACTTCAGTAATAGAAACCTGTCGGGTCGTGCGATTAATCAGCTTGACTCCAAGGCGCTCTTCCAACTCGGCAATACGGCGACTCAATAAAGACTTGGTGACCATCAGTTCTTGGCTCGCTGCCGAAAAACCGCCACAGTCGATCACTTTGACAAAAAAATATAAGTCATTTAAATCTTTCATATTTATCTACTCGGCCCTATATTGAAACCTTATTGTTCTCTATACATGACAATATATCCTATATTAGATATTTTTCAGCTACTATCCTATCTATATCATCAATTATACCAACCATAACATGATGAGGATAGAACAATGACAACACCAGCAAATTTCAATGGTCAAGCACCAGTCATTGATGCCAATGATGCCGTAATGCTATTGATTGATCATCAAAGCGGCTTATTCCAGACCGTCGGTGATATGCCAATGCCTGAGTTACGTCAGCGTGCCGCTGCACTTGCCAAAATTGCAAGTTTAGCCAATATTCCTGTGATTACTACGGCATCAGTACCGCAAGGTCCAAATGGTCCGCTGATTCCTGAAATTCATGCCAATGCACCCCATGCACAATATGTTGCACGTAAAGGTGAAATCAACGCATGGCATAATCAAGACTTTGTTGAGGCAGTGAAAGCAACTGGTCGCAACACCTTAATTATTGCAGGAACAATTACCAGCGTATGTATGGCTTTCCCAGCGATCAGTGCTGTTGCAGATGGCTATAAAGTATTTGCGGTTGTGGATGCTTCAGGGACTTATAGCAAAATGGCAGAAGAAATTACCTTGGCGCGTGTGGTTCAGGCAGGTGTCGTGCCTATGGATACAGCGGCTGTTGCTTCTGAAATCCAGCGTACATGGAACCGTGACGATGCGCAGGAATGGGCGCAGGTTTATACACAAATTTTCCCAGCCTATCAGTTGCTGATTGAAAGCTATAGCAAAGCGCAAGCTGTTATTCAGAATCATGAAGTTTTGGACTCGGCACGCTAGTTCCAGACCTTATTGAAAAAAGCCAGTCACGAATGGGCATGACTGGCTTTTTATCAAACGTGTACGGTGTAGGACATCGCTAAGCTAAGACATAAAATGTTTTATGTCTTATTCGGATAAATCTACACAGAGATACTTCATTTCAACATATTCTTCTATGCCGAATTTTGAACCTTCACGGCCTAAGCCAGACTGTTTAACACCACCAAATGGGGCAACTTCATTTGAAATAGCTCCAGTGTTGATGCCAACCATGCCATATTCCAGTTCTTCACCCACTCGCCATTGACGAGCTGTACTTTGGGTAAATAGATAGGCCGCTAAACCAAACTCGGTATCGTTCGCCATTGCCACTGCTTCATCTTCGGTTTTAAAACGGAATAAAGGAGCAAGTGGTCCAAAGGTTTCTTCTTTCGACACCTTCATGTCTTGGGTGACGCCCGTTAACACGGTCGGCTCAAAGAATGTTCCACCCAAGGCTGAACGCTGTCCACCAATCCGTACCGTCGCCCCTTTCGAGGTCGCATCGGCAATATGCGACTGGACTTTGGCAATCGCATCTTCATCAATCAATGGCCCTTGGGTTGAACCGTCTTGACGCCCATCTCCAACTTTCAGTTTGGATACGGCTTCAACTAAACGTTCCGCCAAAGCATCGTAAATGCCATCTTGTACATAAATACGGTTAGCACACACGCAAGTTTGTCCGCTATTGCGGTATTTGCTGGCCATAATGCCCTGCACCGCCTGTTCAAGATTGGCATCATCAAACACCAGCACAGGTGCATTCCCACCTAATTCAAGCGAGAGCTTTTTAATGCTTGGCGCACATTGTTGCATCAAGATACGACCCACTTGCGTTGAGCCTGTAAAACTGAGCTTACGTACAATATCGCTTTCGCATAAGGTCTTGCCGACTTCAACTGCATCACCACTGATATTGATCAGCACATCGGCAGGTAAGCCTGCCTGTAAAGCCAACACTTCGAGTGCATACGCGGTTAATGGAGTCTGTTCCGCAGGTTTGACCAGCATGGTACAGCCCGCAGCAATCGCAGGTGCCGCCTTACGGGTAATCATCGCGGCTGGGAAATTCCACGGCGTGATTGCAGCCGTTACCCCAATCGCCTGTTTAATCACAAGTAAGCGCTGATGGGGCTGGGTTGAGGTTAATACTTCACCATCAATACGGCGTGCCTGCTCGGCAAACCAGCGAATAAAAGAAGCTGCATAGGCAATTTCACCACGTGCTTCTGCCAGTGGTTTACCTTGTTCAGCCGTTAAAATCTGCGCCAGATTTTCTTTGTGCTCGAGCATCAGGTTGTACCACGCCAACAACACATCCGCACGGAACAGCGCAGTTTGCTTTTTCCATGCCGCCTGTGCTTGGGCAGAACGCTGAATCGCAGCGTCCACAGCCGCACGGTCATAGGTTTTGACCCAAGCCAAGGTATCGCCAGTTGCTGCATCATTAACTTCAATATAATCACTTGATGCAGGCTGATTAAATGCAATATCTGGGTGTTTTAAAAGATACTGCAAATTGTTTTGAATCATGCAGGTTGCTCCATTGCTGTTACGCGATTTGTATTCAATGCGACAAAACCTTGTTTCAAGATTTCTAGACCTTGACGGAATTGTTCGGCAGGAATCGTTAATGGATATAGGAAACGAATAACGTTACCGTATTTACCGCAAGTTAGAAGTAACAAACCGTTTTCCATTGCATAGTTTTGTACAGCTTTTGCTTGCTCAGCTGTTTCCAGCTCAACCGCCACCATCGATCCGAGTGCACGAATATCGGTGACCACATCACCCGATTCCTGCTGGATATTTTTTAGTGCAGCAACCAGCTCAGCACCCAGTTCATTGGCACGTTCGCACAGCTTTTCTTGTTCAATCGCATCAATCACGGCGTGAGCTGCCGCAACCGCAATCGGGTTGCCTGCATAGGTTCCACCGAGACCGCCTGGGTTTGGTGCATCCATGACTTCGGCACGTCCAACCACACCAGAAATCGGGAAACCACCACCTAGACTTTTTGCCATCGTGATCAGATCAGCTTTGGTTTCAAAATGATTCATGGCAAACAGTTTGCCTGTACGAGCAAAACCAGTTTGCACTTCATCGGCCACCAGTAAAATACCATGCTTGTCACATAAGGCACGTAAACGCTTTAAAAACTCGGCAGGCACCACATTGAAACCACCTTCACCTTGTACAGGTTCCAGTACAATCGCCGCCACGTCATGCGGTGCAATGTCTTCACTGAAAATATCTTCAACACTGGCAATCGCTGCATCGACGCTAATGCCTTTGGCTGGCACAGGGTAACGGGCATGGAACACACCTGCTGGCATCACCCCAAAATCGCGTTTGTATGGTGCTGTTTTACCTGTCATTGCCATGGTCATGAATGAACGACCGTGGAAACCATTACCAAAGGTGATAATGCCATGACGGCCTGTATATGAACGTGCAATTTTCACGGCATTCTCAACCGCTTCGGCACCCGTGGTAAAGAAAGCAGACTTGGCTGCACCCGCAATCGGTGCGCGTTCATTAATCCGTTCAGCCAAAGCCACATAACTTTCATAAGGAGTCACCTGATAAGCAGTATGGGTAAACTTGCTGAGTTGCTCAGTTACTGCGGCAATCACTTTGGGATGACGATGGCCTGTATTTAAAACCGCAATACCACCTGCAAAATCGATAAACGCGTTGCCATCCTTGTCCCAAATTGTTGCATTTTCTGCTTTTGCTGCATACCACTGGCACATTACGCCCACACCACGCGGTGTTGCTTGCTGTTTACGTGTGTTAAGTGCAGAATGTTGATCGTTCATTTAATTCCCTCATATTTTCATCATCAATTACAGTGTTGCCCGACATCCAGCTCGATTTTTTTCAGGATGTTTTACAAGGACTGTCTATACCTGTAATTTCGCGCGTATGAAGGCCAGTGACGAGAGCCACTTTTAAATTGAAGGAGAGAGCCAATTGCGTAGTTTACTTGGAGATCATTTATTACAACGTCTCCAACAGGACATGGAAGGAAAACTACATCAGCGCTTATTTCGCTGTTTACGCGGAGCCATTATCGAAGGTGTGATCCAGCCCAAAACACGTTTACCCGCTTCACGTGATTTAGCCAGTGAAATTCATGTCTCCCGTAATACGGTGCTTTCAGCCTATGAGCAACTTCAGGCCGAAGGCTATCTTGAGGCACGTACAGGACATGGCACTTGGGTAGCAGAACATCTTCCCGAAGCCTTTTTAAATACCAAGACAAATAAAAAACAAGCGCCTATTGCTCAGCAACAAACCTCGTTTGTGTTGTCACAACGAGGATCAAGTTTATTGGGCTATGCCGCGGCCTCTCCGCATCAATGGGGTGCTTTTGTCCCCGGTGCGCCCGATGTCACCGAGTTTCCACATCATATTTTCAGCCGTATTCAAGCCCGCCTCAGCCGTGAACCCGATATTAACCGACTGATTTATAGCAGTGCGGGTGGTTGTATTGAACTGCGCAGTGCCTTGGCAGACTATTTACGCGTTGCCCGTTCAGTCCACTGCGATGCTGACCAGATTATTATTACCGAAGGCATCCATCAGGCAATTGATCTGGTCTCACGCGCGCTGAGTGATATCGGGGATCGTGTCTGGATTGAAGACCCAGCGTATTGGGGCATGCGGAATACCTTGAGGATCAATGGACTGGATATTCAACCCATGCCTGTCGATGCCGAAGGAATTATTCCAGAGGAACAGCCTGCACAACCACCTAAACTGATTTTTGTGACACCCTCACATCAATACCCGCTTGGTTCGCATTTAAGTCTGGACAGAAGAAAACAGTTGATCCAGATCGCGCGTCAGCATCACAGCTGGATTGTTGAAGATGATTATGACAGTGAATTCCGCTTCTCGGGTCAGCCTTATCCTTCTCTGCAAGGTCTGGAAAATGATGCACCTGTGATCTACATGGGTACTTTTAGTAAAACCATTTATCCCTCATTACGCATCGGTTATGTGGTGGTGCCTAAACCGCTATTTTCACCTTTACGGATTGTGGCGGCAGAATTATATCGGGGTGGACATCTGCTTGAACAAAAAGCCCTCGCTGAATTTATTCGTGAAGGCCATTATGAAGCACATATCCGTCGCATGCGTTTGCTCTATGGCAAACGACGTGATTACTTGGTCAGCCTGATTAATCGATATTTGGGGACAGAATTTGTGCATGAATATGATGAAGCAGCAGGCTTGCATCTGGTGCTCAAACTTCCTGCCCAATGTGATGATGTTGCCGTTGCAGCCACTGCCCTAGAACGTGGCGTCAAGGTACGCGCACTGTCACAATATTATATGCACTCTCATGCCCATGCACAGCGTGGACTGCTGATGGGCTTTGCTTGTGTCAATGAAAAAGACATGGTGATGGCCTTTGGTGTGTTATTGCAATGTCTACGCGAAGCAGGTGTGGAGACGTTGTCTTAAATAAAAAATAGAGAATCTCAGTCACGAGATTCTCTATGGATTTAAACTATGCTTCATGCATGTTTAGATCGATTGTTTTTCCTGTATCAGGGCATTTTTCCCGACTTTCCCCTTATCCAATTTCTGCACCAGTACACCCACCAATACAATCGCCAAGGCCAGCATTGAAGTATAGGTCACTTCTTTAAAATAAGTCCCTTCAATCAGCATCACCACTAGAGATCCAATAATAATGAATATCACGGCATAGGTAATCCATGGGAAAAACCACATTTTAAAGTCGATATGCTTGCCTTCACGTTCGTATTTTTTACGCATCCGTAACTGGGAACAGGCAATTGCCAAATACACATATAAAGCAACCGTGCCTGTCGCCATCATCAGCACATCATAAACATTCATACTTTCTGTAGCAGTTAAATAGACGGCAACAACAGCAAACAAACTGGAAAATAACACTCCAATCCACGGACTGCCCTGACGATTGGTCACCGCCAGACATTTTGGTGCATCACCACGTTTGGACAATGAAAATAACATGCGCGAACAAGTGTACAGTGCCGAGTTAAAGCAGCTACAAACAGAGGTTAGCACCACGAAATTCACAATATGACGTGCTTCAGGAATGCCAAGTGCTGTCAGGGTAACGCTATAGGTTCCCCACGTCGGATCTTTTAATAAAGGGTTGTCATGTGGAATCAAACAGACCGTAATCAACATTGATCCAACATAGAACAATAAAATACGCCAGACCACAGAATTAGACGCTTTGCGAATTTCTTTTTCAGGACTTTTGGCTTCCGCAGCAGCCACCGTGACAATTTCAGCACCGACATAGGCAAACATCACACCCAATAAAGCTGTAATGACTGGCGCGATGCCATTGGGCATAAATTCTTGTTGAAATAAGCCTCCTGAACTCGCCGTCTGTGCAATCTCACCCCACGGCCATAGATGTAAAATGGCTAAACTGCCAATCACCAAAAAGATAATAATCGCAACAACCTTGATCAGGGCAAACCAGAATTCAAATTCCCCATAGCTTTTGACGTCTTTTAGATTGACCCAGATCAAGGACACAATCACCAGTAACATGTAGCCCCAGATCGGAATAAAAGGAAACCAGCTATGTAGAATCTTCCCTGCCACATAGGCTTCCCATCCCATCAACAATGTCCAGAAACACCAGTACAGCCAGCCAATTGAGAAACCTGCCCAACGTCCGATGGCACGATCCGCATAAGTCGAGAATGAACCACTATCAGGATTCAGCACTGCCATTTCACCAAGCATGCGCATAATGAACAGAACCAGCAACCCGCCTAAGGCATAAGCCAGAATAACAGCTGGGCCTGCGGAGTAAATAACGTTACCCGAACCAACGAATAAGGCACCACCAATCACACCTGCAATGGAGATCATGGTTAGATGGCGCGACTTCAATCCACTTTGTAAGCCTTGAGACCGATTAGCCTCAGAACAGTCTGGATGTGCTGCCATATTATTTTCCTTAATCTAAGGAGAATATCCCCACCTCAGAACAGTGCATTCTGAAATAAAAAATACCCTCAAAAAATTTAGTCGTTTTGTTCATCATCCATTCATGGATATTTATATGACTAAACCGACGCTTCCGTATGCATACGTCCAATACACTTAATTTGTCGGTTCGACAGCAAAGAAACGAGAGCCATTTTTATAATAAAAGAGAGGGCCAATTGCAGGATTTACAATCAACGTTGCACATTTTCAAATCGGATGTTTAAGCGTGCTATTTAATTTGGTTTTTAGAATCAAATGATTGAAATCATCTCAAGATGGATGCTGCGAAGATCGTTATAAGAATGTCTGGTGCAGGTAATTATCCAATAAAAAAGCGAGGTATAACCGAAGTTATCCTCGCTTTTATGCGTCTGATTTGGGCTTAGAACGGTAAGTCGTCATCTAAGTCCGCAGGTGCTGCAGCCGGTTGAGGTGCTGCTTTTGGTGTATTAAAACCATTACCTGCTTGAGGGCTACCCGCATAATTACCTTGGTTGCCGCCGTTAAAGCCGCCATTCTGGTTATTATTATTGTTATAACCCGTGTTTTGGTAACCGCCGCCTTGATTATTATTGTTGTTAAAGCGTGGTTGATTAAAATCGCCACCGCTTTGCTCACCTTGCTGACGCGTATCAAGCATTTGCATCTGGTCGCCACGGATTTCAGTGCTATAACGTTCCTGACCATTCTGGTCTGTCCATTGACGTGTACGCAATGAACCTTCGATATAAACTTTTGAGCCTTTACGTAGATATTGTTGAGCAATTTCCCCTAAACGGTTATGCAACACAATACGATGCCATTCCGTTTGCTCTTTACGTTCACCCGTACTTTTGTCCATCCACGACTCACTCGTTGCAATCGAGAATTGAGTGAGAGAACCTCCGTTCGGGAAGGTTTTTGTTTCTGGATCTCGTCCTAAAGTACCTACTAAAATAACTTTATTCACACCACGCATTAGCTGTCTTCATCCTATATATTTATATGTTTCACTTTATAAGAGTTATGATCAAATGGCTACCTCTTTGCCAATCAAGTGCGTTAAATCTTGTCGCCCAGCATCATCTATGCACTGTTTATCGACTTTAATATAAGCAACTTGTTGTTCAGGCATCACCACGACTTCTTCAATACCACGAATTGCCAAAAGTTTTGAAGTCCATTCGTCAGTTTGTACCGTCTGAGGTAAAGGCAATACAATTGAGGATAGATATCTTGGCTGTGCCAATCCAAAACTAATCAGCAGCCATATTATAGCAATCCCCGTCAGCACACTCCACCCGAGCGCAGTATTCTGCATCATCAAAAGTTGCCCGCCCAAGGTACCACCAAAGAAAGCGCCGAGGAACTGGCTACTGGCATTCACCCCCATCGCAGTCGCTTTTGACTGGATCGGTGCGGCCTTAGACAACCATGATGGCAATAATGCTTCCATCACGTTAAATGCAATAAAGAATAGCCCCAATCCAGCCAGTAACACATATTTTGATTCATAGCCAAAAATCAGGATCAACAAACCGCCAATAATTCCCGCAATAGCAGTGAGAAAAATGCCCCGCATTTTGCGATATTTTTCCGCAATGATAATGCTTGGAAAAGCAAAGAACAGACTGATCACCAAGAGTGGTAAATAGACTAAACCATGCTTTGCCAATGGAATTCCTGCATATTCAATGAGCTGTGAAGGCACATAAATAAACATCGCAGTCAGCAATAAATGCAGTGCAAACACCGAGACATGCAGACGATTTAACTCGCCCATCTGGATGACTTGCTTGAGCTGATTTAGATAACCCTGCTGATAATTTCGATGGTGTCGCGTGACTTTAGGTACAAGCAATAGCATTGCAATCGCTGCCAAGCCCATAATCGTGGTCACAAAGAATAGACCAGAAATACCCACCAGACTGGTGAGCCACGGCCCCAAACTGAAAGCCACCACAAAAGACATTCCAATACTCATGCCCATAGCAGCCATGGCTTTGGTACGTTGTTCTTCTCGTGTGACATCTGCCAGTAATGCCATCACCACCGCTGAAACTGCACCTGCGCCGGCAATAGCACGACCAATAATCACGCCATAAATGGTGTCCGATAAACCTGCAATTGCCCCACCGATTGCAAACAGCAACAGTCCAAGCACCACCAGTGGCTTACGACTAAAACGGTCTGCCAGTAAACTAAATGGGATCTGTAAAATTGCCTGTGTTAAGCCATATACCCCGACTGCAAGCCCAATTAAGGCTGGCGTCGCATATTGATAGGATTGTCCCGCTACTGAAAAGACAGGAATAATCATGAACAAGCCCAACATGCGTAAGGCAAAAATGCTACTTAAGGCAAAGGTTGAACGACGTTCTAAAGCATTCATTGTTGATAAGACACTATAACTGGCTCAGCGAATTATAAGCCATTCGCCTGCAAAGGTTGTAAGTTAGATCATGAAAATCACAATCTTTCTTCAGGGAAAAAATAAAGGAGCGACATTCGCTCCTTTAGTTAACATAGCTGTTCAAGCTGAAAACAAGCTTAAGAGGCCTGCTGTTCCCGCTTGCTGTACTGGATCGAGGCAATCACCGCCCAGACAATAAAGGCCACACCGATCAAACCAGTCACGATTTCAGGTACGTGCAAGCCAGTACCGCTAGCGATCATGATAAATGCCAAGGCACCAATCGCATAATGTGCGCCATGTTCAAGGAAGATATAAGCATCCAATGTGCCTTTCTCTACCAGATAAATCGTCATCGAACGGACAAAGATCGCGCCGATCGCAAGGCCTAGCATGATGATCACGACATCGCTGGTAATCGCGAAGGCACCAATCACCCCATCAAAACTGAATGATGCATCAAGTACTTCGAGGTAAAGGAAACCACCAAAACCCGCTTTCACTACACCTGTCGCTGCGCCATTTGAGTCATGAGTCACGGCATTACCATTTTCATCAATTTCAGGTTCGCCACCTAGCAAATGACTCAAAACTTGTACACCGATATACACCACGATGCCCCAGATACCCGCCATAGTCACGGCCAAACGAGCTGATTCTTCTACGTTTGCAGCCATAATAATCATCGCGATCAATGCAAGGAAAACAGACATTGCAGGTACGCTAGCCAAATGCGCCAGTTTTGCTTCTAACCATTTAAACCAATGGGTTTCTTTGCCATCATCAAAGAAGAAGTTCAGGAATACCAGCAATAAGAAAGTTCCACCAAAGGCTGCAATTTCAGCATGATGCTCCATTAAACGTTCTGAATAGGTTTTTGGATCATTTAAGGCCAATTTTGCAACTTCGATCATGCCCATATCTGCCGTCACGGCAACAATCACTACAGGGAAAATCAAACGCATACCAAATACGGCAATCAGAATACCAACGGTTAAGAAAATCATCTTCCAGAAATGATCCCAGCCACGTAGAACCGAGGCATTTACAACCGCATTATCAAACGATAAAGAGACTTCCATTACCGCCAGAATCGCAGTAATCGTCAAGGCTTTGAGCATGGTGGCTACGCCTGCTTCAGGCCCGTGCGTATAGCCCCAGTAGGCCGATAGTGCAAGACACACGACCGTAAAGAAAATTGAGAAACGAAAATGCTTCATGAGCAGCCTTTTATTCAAATAGTCGGGTTATAAAAATGTGTCTATTGTAGGCGAGTTTGAGTTGAAATAGACAAAAGATTGTTGCACTTATTTTGAAGAAAATTTTATCTCCAGCAGACTCTGCTATAGTGCTGGCAGGTTTATTTATCGTGTTTTTTAATAGGTTCAATCCATGACGTTTTCTCAAGATGTTTGGCAACGTAATCAAGACTTATATCAAAAAATATTAGCATTGCCTTTTAATCAAGAACTTGCAGCAGGGACATTAGATCGTAAAGTCTTTTGTCACTATGTCATTCAAGATGCACATTACCTACTGGCCTATGGTCGTGCACTGGCTGTGGCTGCGGCAAAAGCCTATGAAGCCGATGATGTGATCCAGTTTTCTGAAGCAGCAAAAATCGCCATTATTGTAGAACGCAGTTTGCATAATGATTTTATGCAGGAATTTGATGTGAGCAAAACCGAGTTTGAAAGCACGCCGCTTACGCTTGCTTGCCATCATTACACTTCTTTCCTCACTGCAACAGCATGGTCTGAAAGCTATCCTGTTATTTTGGCTGCCTTGCTGCCATGTTTCTGGATTTATGCCGAAGTGGGCAAAGACATTATCAATCAATCTGTTGAAAATAATCCGTATCAGGCATGGATTGATACCTATGCAGGTGAGGAATTTAATACCGCGGTACGTAACGTGATTGCAACTGTAGATAAAGTAGCTACACGTTGTGATGAGGATACCTTAGCGAAAATGCATGCCGCCTATACCATGGGTGCAAAACTGGAATGGTTATTCTGGGATAGCGCTTATCAGCAACGTCAATGGCTAGGTCTGGATCAGGCTTAAGTCCCTTCCCCTGCACTTTTCTCTAGACATAAAAAAGCCCCAATTAAGGGGCTTAGTCGTATATCGTATCGTCCGATATACTGTATGAGGCTCATCTCAAACTGGGCGCATTAAAACATAAATCCGTTCAGTTGCCTACTTATATCTCTCGATTAAAAAACATTCACCACAATTAAAGCAATCAATGCCGGTACAGCCTGAATGTAAATAATCTTCTTGCTGGCAGTCAAACCACCATAGATTCCAGCGATCAGTACACAGCCCAAAAAGAAATTGGCTATCGCAATGGCATAGCTTGCAGGCGCCAGTAATGACCAGAATAAACCTGCTGCAAGAAAACCATTATACAGCCCCTGATTTTGTGCCAACACTTTGGTGAGCTGTGCTTTTTCCAGACTATTGCCAAAGGCTTTTAAACCATAAGGTTTGTCCCACAAAAACATTTCCAGCACAAGAATATAGACGTGTAATAAGGCAATGAGTCCAATTAGTAACGATCCAATCATCTGATTATCCTTTTTATAATGACGACATAGCGAATGAAACCAGCCTCACGGCTGGCAGTGATGATTTAACTTAGGGCTTCAACAAGACTTTACCTTGACGAGCACCTTGGGTTGCCTTGAGTGCAGCAGTTTTGATTTCGTCAAAGCTAAATACACCTTCAACAGGTAGAACCAGTTTCTTTTGCGCTGCCAGTGTCAGAAGTTCTACAAACAATGCCTTTTTACGCTCTGCTGGCATTTCTTTACTCACCACGCTTGCCCAGAAACCTTTTACCGTCGCCTGTTTAAAAATCAGGTCACCCGATGAAATCTGCATGGTTTCGCCTGTCATGCTGCCAAATGAAACCAACAGACTATTTTCACTGAGTAGATTCAACATTTCACCACTGGCACTACCACCAATTGAATCTACTCCTGCAATTAATGCTTGATCTGCATGGATGTTTTTAACTTGCTGTTTCCAATCGTCCTGATCCGTTGCCACCACATGCTGGATGCCGAGTGCTTGCATTTCTGCAATCGCATCAGTACGGCGAACCAGATTAATAACTTGTAACCCACGTGCTTGAGCAATCATTGCAACCGTTTTACCGACTGCACCATTTGCCGTGTTCTGAATTAACCATTGACCTGACTGTACATTCACAAAATCCAGTAACATCAAGGCGCTGATTGGCATGCCGATCAATTGAGCTGCTGTTTCATTATCAATCGCATCATTTAAGGGAATAATGCCATGTGCAGGTGCAATAAAATATTCTGCCCAACTGCCATGTACACCAGCAACTGCAACACGTTGGCCTAATTTACTTTCATCAACACCTTCGCCTACCGCATCAACAATACCCACCGCTTCGCTACCACCAATGGCAGGGAGTGTTGGTTTATAGCCATAGCTACCACGCACAGTCCAGACATCATGGTTATGCATAGGAGACATGATGGTTTTAATACGAACCTCACCTGCTTTAGGTTCAGGCTGTGGCATTTCTGCCTGCTGTAATACATCTACAGGTTCACCAAAACTTTGATGGATAATACTTTGCATGGTTTATTCCTTGGTCGGTTGTAACAGCTGTTGTGTTGTTTCTAAAGCTAAATGTAGCGGCGCTTTGTCTTGAGCCAACTTGGTCATCAGGGCCGCACCCAGCCATAATTGATACATCACCTGCGCTGTTTTAAATGGGTCAAGATGTAGTGGAATGGAGCCTTGTTGTTGCCCTTCTTGCAGTAACAGTGCCACTCGCTGTGTCAGTCGATGTACGCCAAGATTGAGAATCTCACGCATGTCCTCAGATAAATCTGCAACCTCTGCACCTAATTTCACAATCAGACAATTCTCTGCCCAACTGCCATACACAGGATCATCAATCCATGCCTGCCATAAAGCCATCAGGCGTGCATAGGCATTTGGTTCAGTCTGTTGCCAAAGCTGCTCCACCCGAACTTTATAGTCCGCCATGTACTGTTCCAGCAAGGCACAGCCAAAGGCTTCCTTAGAAGCAAAATAATGGTAGAACGACCCTTTCGGGACATCACAGGTCTTGAGAATTTCTTGCAAGCCGACCCCAACAAAACCTTTACGTAATACCAGTTCAAAGCTGGTATCAAGAATGTGTTGTCGAGTCGCTTCACTTTTCGTTGATCGTTTCATAAGCACACTATAAATTAATATTAGACCAGTCGTCTAGTAATTTGTGTATTTTTATTCTCCCTCTGTTTATCGGTAGTAATCTGCGGCATTGAATGCTAAAAATACAAGGCATATTGCATAAGACAAATGTGAACCAGTTCATTAACCGTCACAATTTGTCGTTTTAAATATTTTTATACCACTTGAACAATTTTAAATCGTTATCATATACATGTTTTCATGTTCAGCTTATTGAGATGTATTTATGAGTCAAAGTCATATCCGTATTCGAGGCGCACGTACTCATAATTTAAAAAATGTGTCACTCGATATCCCACGTGACAAGTTTGTGGTGATTACGGGACTTTCTGGCTCAGGAAAATCATCCTTGGCCTTTGATACCTTGTATGCCGAAGGCCAGCGCCGTTATGTCGAATCACTGTCGGCTTATGCACGCCAATTCCTGTCACAAATGGAAAAACCTGAAGTCGATTCGATTGAAGGTTTATCGCCTGCGATTGCGATTGAACAAAAATCAACGAGTCATAACCCACGTTCGACCGTCGGTACCATTACTGAAATTTACGACTATTTGCGTTTGCTCTACGCACGTGTCGGCACGCCGTATTGCCCTGAACATGATCTGCCAATGGTGGCACAAACCATTTCAGAAATGGTCGATGCCGTTAAAAGTCTGGAAGAAGGCACTGCTTTGATGTTGCTTGCGCCTGTGGTGCGTGAGCGTAAAGGTGAATACACCCAATTATTTGAACAGTTACAAGGCCAAGGTTTTGTTCGTGCTCGTGTCGATGGTGAAATCATTGATATTGATACCCCGCCTGAACTGGACAAAAAGAAAAAACATACCATTGAAGTGGTGGTCGATCGTTTTAAAGTGCGTGACGATCTCGGTAACCGTATTGCAGAATCGTTTGAAACCGCATTACGTCTAGGCGGTGATATTGCGGTTTTATCATGGATGAATGGCGAACATCCTGAACGCGTGTTTTCGGCAAAACATTCTTGTCCAGAATGTGACCGCGCCGTAGCTGAACTTGAACCACGTCTATTTTCATTCAATAACCCATTCGGTGCCTGCCCTGTCTGTGATGGTTTGGGTACGCGTAGCCATTTCAGTTCAGATAAGCTGATTCCAAATCCTGAAATCTCAATTAGCCAAGGTGCGATTCGTGGTTGGGACAGACAGCGCCCGTATTACTACACCATGCTGCAAAAAGTCGCAGATCATTTCGGTATTGATCTGGATGAGCCTTGGAATAAATTCGATAAAGATACGCAAAAGAAATTCCTGCAAGGCACAGGTAAAGAGAAAATCGACCTCAGTTATATTGATGAACGTGGTCGTAAGCACAGTCGTGTTCAAGCCTTTGAAGGGATTTTGCCGCATCTGGAACGTCGCTATCGCGAGACAGAATCGAATTATGTCCGTGATGATCTGGCACAATATCTGTCGAATGCAGCGTGTGATGCCTGCGGCGGTTCACGTTTGAATGAAATTTCTCGTCATGTTCGTGTTAAGGACAAGACCATTGCTCAAATCACCAAGATGTCGATTGGTGATGCGGAAAACTATTATCAAGACCTGAATCTTGAAGGTGCTAAAGGTGAAATCGCCGATAAAATATTTAAAGAGATTCGTGAACGTTTACACTTTCTGGTCAGTGTTGGCTTGAATTATCTCAGTTTGGCACGTTCAGCCGAAACCCTTTCAGGTGGTGAAGCGCAACGTATTCGTCTGGCTTCTCAGATCGGCGCAGGTTTAATGGGTGTGATGTATGTGCTGGATGAACCTTCGATTGGCCTACATCAACGTGATAATGACCGCTTGCTACAAACCCTGATTCGCCTACGTGATTTGGGCAATACCGTACTGGTGGTTGAGCATGATGAAGATGCCATCCGCGCTGCTGACCATATTATTGATATCGGGCCAGGTGCAGGTATTCATGGCGGTGCCGTGATTGCGGAAGGAACTTATGATGAATTGGCCAATCATGCCGACTCGCTTACAGGTCAATATCTGTCAGGTAAATTGAAGATTGAAGTACCGAAACAACGTACGATCTCACCTCGCCCAGATGAAGTGATCAAACTCTCTGGTGCCAGCGGACATAACTTACAGAACGTTGATCTGACTATTCCATTAGGCATTATGACCTGTGTGACTGGGGTGTCTGGTTCTGGTAAATCAACCTTGATTAACCGTACCCTATTGCCTTTAGCTGCGACTCAACTGAATGGCGCAACAACACTGACTGCTGAAAAATTTGACTCGATTGATGGTTTACAACATTTGGATAAAGTGGTTGATATTGACCAGAGTCCTATTGGTCGTACCCCACGTTCGAACCCTGCAACTTATACGGGTTTATTCACGCCGATTCGTGAATTATTTGCACAAACACCTGAAGCCAAAGCGCGTGGTTATAGCGCAGGTCGTTTCTCGTTTAACGTGAAAGGCGGCCGCTGTGAAGCGTGTGAAGGCGACGGCATGATCAAAGTCGCAATGCACTTCCTGCCAGATATGTATGTGCCTTGTGATGCTTGTCATGGCAAGCGTTATAACCGTGAGACTTTAGAGGTCGGTTATAAAGGCAAGAACATTTCTGATGTCTTGGAAATGACTGTGGAAGATGCCGCTGAATTCTTTAGTGCCATTCCTGTGATTCATCGTCGTTTAGATACTTTAACTCAAGTCGGTCTTGGCTATATCCGTTTAGGACAAGCAGCGACCACCCTTTCAGGTGGTGAAGCACAACGGGTGAAGCTGGCACGTGAGTTGGCAAAACGCGATACGGGTCGAACCTTATATATCTTGGATGAACCGACTACAGGTCTGCATTTCCATGATATTGCCAAGTTACTCGACATTTTGTATGAGCTACGCAATAAGGGTAATACCATCGTTGTGATTGAGCATAATCTGGATGTGATCAAGACCGCTGACTGGGTCATTGATTTAGGCCCTGAAGGCGGTTCTGGTGGTGGTCAAATCATTGCTGAAGGTACACCTGAGCAAGTGGTTCAAGTTGAGATTTCACATACAGGTCGTTTCTTAAAGCCGATGTTGAAGTGATTTAATAAGGGAGGTTAAGTTACTATATAAACTCAACCTAGTGAACTTATAGATTATGACAACAAGAAAAAAACTAGCAGATAAAGACCTCAAGGCATTATGGGCTTTATCTGCAGGTAAATGCGCAAACCCATCTTGTAACCGAGACCTTATTGAGTCTACTACCCGTCACTCATTAGTAGTGATTGGTGAACAAGCTCATATAATTGCACATAGCATAGATGGCCCAAGAGGTGAAAAAAATCAATCAAATGTTAATATAGATTCACCTGAGAATCTAATTCTTCTATGCAGCACTTGCCATACTTTAATTGATAAAGCAGAACAAGATTACCCCTTAGAAAAACTACAAGACTGGAAAAAAGAACATGAGAATAAAGTAAAATCAATATTTAAGGACAAAAAATTTGAAAATTTAAAGAATTTAAAATTAGAAATAAAAAAGCTTTTAGATGAAAATCACTATTTATTCAATGAATATGGCCCATCCTCAGAAGTAGCTCAAAATTTACTTTCTAATAGCGTTGAGCTATGGCATAAACATATTGTTGAAGATATTTTACCTAATAATCGTAAAATTATTAATTTAATAGAAACTAATATAGAATTATGGACTAATCATCTAGTTTTTATAAAAATGAAAGCACATGTAAATGCATATGAGCAGCATTTCATCAAACCTATTGAAAAGTATCAACTTTTCCCAATTGAATTCTCTGAGTATATAAATGAGTAAAGCATTTAACAACTGGAATGTCGAATATTGTCGAATAACTTTTTTAGAAAGAGTCTTAAAAAATCATGAAAATATTATTAATCTTAAAAGAAAAAAGGATATTCTTTTCACATTTGAGCGTATCAAACAAAATGATTCGTTAAGTTTACTTTGCTTAGACAGCTATGTTTTTGGTGAAAATGATCTATATCAAGTTCTAGAGGAGTTCCCTGAGGTTGATATTATTTGTATTGGTAGTATTTGGAATTTTTATACGCGAGATGCAAAAATACTAGCATTAGAAAAAAAACTAGGCTTATATCGTGTTGATGAAATTAAAGGTGGCATACATTTTGATAAATTCTGGTTGTACCATAAAAAAGATGACGAAGGAAGTCCAAGATATTGCTTTGGATCACTCTAATGATTTACATTGCGTCATTGGTTTTGGATCTTTCTTTCATGGTAATCATCTTTTCAAGGATATCGATATACTCTTTGTAGGAATATCAAATGATAATTTCAAGCTTTATAAGACCTTAAAAAAAAGAATCTCAAAATTAAGTGCAAAATTTGGAATTAGTTTCGATTTTAACTTCCTTACAAAACAAGAATTTTCTGAGAATTTATATTTAGATATTATCAATAACACCCATACAATGATCTATACCAATGAATCAGATTAAATATCAAATACTTAAGAGTTTTTTAAAGGGTAGTAAAGTTTAGTAAAACTAAAATACTTAGAGCTTAAAAATATAAATTTTTAAATATCCACCACATTCTTCCCTTTTGCCTTCGCTTTTAACAGCGACTGATCTGCTTTTTCTAACAACGCTAACCAACTATTTGCCCCAATCGCAATACCAATACTCACCGAAACCTGAATCTCTTTAGCCATACTCTGAATCACAATATTTTCCCGAATAACACCTAGACGAATATTCTCTGCAATGGCTTTGGCCGCGTCCATTTGAATATTTTCAAGAACAATCAGAAACTCATCACCGCCATAACGCACGATCAGGTCAGAAGCCTGCACATTGCGTTTAAGCTGATCTGCAATCATGGTAATGACCTGATCTCCGACAATATGCCCGTACTGATCATTTACAAACTTGAAATTATCAATATCAATCGCGATCACACACGTTTGTGATAAGCCCTCAGGTTTAGCTTCCAGCGCAGCAATATATTCTTCTAGTGCCAATCGGTTTGCCACGCCTGTCAGTACATCAGAATTCGCGATTTGCTTTAATTGCAACTCCATCGTATCGCGCTGTTTCAACATACCTTTGAGTTTATCGATGGCTTCAAACAAGGAAAAAAACTCTTCCTTATTTTTGGTCATATGAGAAAGCTCATCAGAAGTCCCCGAAAGACGCAAAATCATGTTTCGTGCATTGATTAATGGACCAAATACCCTTCTCTTAGCATAAATCATGGTAAAGATGGCAATCAGCAACGATAAACTGGAAATACACAGGGTAAAAATAAACTGCAGTTTTGCACGTCGGTTTTGATCTTCTGCAACTTCAATACTGTCGTTCAGAATATAATTCTGCAAATCCATCACTGTGGTAAATTTTCCGACCATTTGATCGGTCAATTCCGTCCCTGAAATAAAATAAGCTTCATTATTTTTACTTTCATCCAGTAACTGCGAAATGATGGGGAGTCCCTTATCCAGAAATTCTGTTTTTACCCGTAAATAGAGTCGAACATATTCAGGTGATTTTGATTGTTCAGGCTGGATGGTATCAATCAGCCCCCAAAGATAAATGGCTTGGTGCTGAGTCTGTAATGAACGCGCCCGATTCTCATCAGAAATTTTCTCATCAAATGTCACGGGCGCCATAATATTTGAAGCCACACGACCTGCCTGATCCCGCATATCGGTCAAAATCAGGATCGAGGTGAAATAGTTCGACATTTTGCTATTTTTACTATTCGACTGAACCATCAGCCATTTTAAAAGCTCACGACTTTCATCCCAAACATCAAACATAGATAGAATAGCGCGATCAAACTGGATCGATGTTCGCTGATCCTTCGGAGTATCCGCATACGCATCCACGACAGTGCGTGCCTGAGCCAATTTCGTCTTAAGATCTGTATCTAGGTCCTCGGCAATCATTTCAAAACCATTGTGTTTTAAAACTTCAATGGTCCGATCAATTTGCATATCGACCAGCTTTCGATATTCCAGCAATTCCTTACGATTTTCAGCCAGATCTTGAGGTTGACTCGACATCACCTTATTTGACGGCGCACGCTCTTTGGAAATTTTATTTGCGGTCTTGACCAAGCTACGCAAACTAATGATTTCGGTCAGTGTTTGATTTGTTCTTATATATTCTTGATAACTATTAATAATTAAAGGAATGGAAAGATAGGAGATCGAAAAAATAATAACGAGCATGCAAAGAAATAGGCGCCGACTAATTTGCTCAGAACGTAATTTCGAGCTTTTTAAGTGTTGCCCCATTAACACACCTGACTATTTTTCAAAAAAAGGTCTCGATTGCATTTTAAACAGATAATAATTTTACCTGAATTTTAAATCACACGACTACGATTATGCCGAGTTTTTTGTGCGTATTAAGCGATAACAGCAAGACTCTCTAGATTTCCAAGTAAACAATGAAAATAAATATTATTTATTGAGAATAATTTTTATTTATATTTACTGAATTAAATTATATTGATCGTGTTTAAAATTTAGAATATAAATGATAAAAGTCAAAAAGATAGCTAGTATTTTTAAATTAATTTAAGTCAACTGATCAGCCCAAATTCACCTTTTACTTTTAAATATCATTTTATTTTTGATCGAAAAACCCTATCTTTAAAATAAAAATTATCAATTTCACAAATTACTTTCCAAAGAACATAATTTCATCAAGCACTGAGATTCTTTGTTTTGCACAGAAACCCTCAAGGATGTTTTCTCCCCAATGTGAAACATCCTTTTCGAACCCAGCTTTATCTTAAAAGCTGGGTCTTTTTTTATCAGAATTTTATTGGGGTAATAAACCTAACTGTTGTAAAGCTTGATAAACAATGGCTTTACGCGCATCCGCATGTTCTGCTTTTTTCATTTCCATATTCAGCGAAAATGCTGTGACTTGACCATTTGGTTGTTCGACCCAACCTGTCCACCATCCGACTTGAGGATGTACATCCATTCCCCAACCGCTTTTGGCATAAATTCTAGTTCCCTGAACATTTTCGATCAACAACATATCTCTGACTTGCTGCTGTGTTGAGGGATCAAATGGAAGTTGCTGTTTGGCTAAGGCATAAGCAAATTTTACTTCCTCAACTGGCGTAATCTCCAAAGGCCCCACTAACCAAAAATTATCAACTTGCGCCCCTATATTTTGATTACCGTAGCCAACCCGCTTTACTTCACTTGCCATTAATTCTAGACCGATACGGCGCGCCAGCTCCTGATAGACAGGTACAGCCGAAGCCTGCATTGCCTCAGCAAGCGTTAAGTCCTTCTCCCAGCTACGAAAAGCCCGTTTCTGTCCATCCCATTTAAACACTTCATTAGGTGAGGTTTTATGGTGCTGTATACCAATCAAGGCATTGAGCATTTTAAAAGTTGAGGCCGGAATGTAACGCTGATCTGCACGGCTGAGATCATTGCCATATTTTTGAAAATTTTTGCCATCATAGGTGACCAATACACCGGTTGTCTGGATACTTTCGAATGCAGTTGCGATCTGATCCTGAGCCTGTTTATTTAAGACTAGAGGTTGAGCTTGGGACTGAATATTTTGACAACCGACCAATGTTGCAGCTGAGATTACAGTTGCACATAGCGCGAGTAATTTTAATTTTTTAGACATAATGAAAGAATTGAATAATGCGTAGAGAGTTAATGACTATAAATTGTTTCTTCTCTCGGTGCTGTAGCATTATTTATGTGTACAAATAGAAATTGCAGACAAAAAAAAGCTCAGCCTTGGGGAAAGCCGAGCTAGTAAAACATTGATGTTTAAAACATCGAAATACTCAAGAAAATGTTATGAGATACTAAAATGCAAATTAGATACCTCTTGCTTATTATTATGTGAAGTACTTCTCGGAAAGTAAAGTCGATTAAATAGATCGGAATTAAATTTCCAATCGTTTTTGTTAATTGGTTATTAAAAATCAGACTTATTGGGTATTTTCGGTTATATTAATTTGGTCAGAAGGAGCAGTTTTTTGCATACTTCATCGCAAAAAATACAAATAAGGTCATTTCAGCTCACGCTTTTAGTTGCCTTTTTATGACAAAATAAAGACCTTTATCAACGAAAAAAACGATTAAAATAATCGAACAAACCAATCAAACTATTCAACTGTGAGATAGCGATTACATTCTATAAAAAGACAAAATGTAAGCTTATCTACTTGTTAGTTATATAATTTATAAAAGGTTGACAACAATTTAATTAAACGTTCACTTTTTGCACGATGACAAGTCACATTTTGATCGCTTATCGGAAGGGCGAATTTATTACATTGACTTCATAAATTGTTACAATACAATGACTCCAAATTTACTCTTTCTTGTTTTAAAGCTGGAAATCATTATGAAAAAACTCGGTTTAGCCACTGCTCTAGTTTTAGCCATGACCGGCGCTCATGCATACCAATTCGAAGTTCAAGGTCAATCTGAATTCATCGAAGCTAAAGACTTAAATGACAAAGACTTTACTGGTGCTGCTAAAGGTACTTACTACTTCAAAAATGTAGACGCATCTAAAGGTCCTTTAGCTGAAGCGGCTTTCTTAAACCAAGCTTCTAATGTTTCTGCTGCATACAACTATGCAAAGTTAAGCGGTGATAAGGCAGTAACTGTTAAGAACAACACTTTCGGTGCAAAAGGTGAAGTTTATCTTCCTACTCCTTATGTACCTGCTTACGCAAGTGCTGCATATAGCCACTCTCAAACTAAAGCTGAAGGCGAAAAAGACAATGGCGACCGCTACTCTGTAGAACTTGGTGCTATGGTTTTACCTAACTTCTTAGTTGCTGTAGGTTATACTCGCGTTGCTGACCAAATTGCTTTAGATGCAAACAAAGCTGTTGAAAATGGCGTATTCAGTGCTGTTGCTGATTCAGCAACAATTGGTGATAAACAAGACGTTGTAACTGCACGTACTAAATACGTTGGTAACATCGACGGTACAAACATGGCTATTGGTTTTGAAACTGGTCTTGCATACGGCGAAAACCAAGCTTACGGTTTAAAAACTGATCTTTATTTAACACCTGCGTTAAGCGTTGGCGCTTCTTATGCTGAAGCAAACTTTAGCAAAAACCCAGCTAACGACAACTTCTCTCCGATCAAATCTGCTTGGGGCGCGAACGTTAACTACTTCATCACTCCAGCAATTGCTGTAGGTGCTAGCTACGTAAATGCAAATGCAGTTCATGCAAATGTGGATACGCAAACTGTTGGCGTAAACGCGAAGTTCCGTTTCTAATATTGGATTTTAGTTCTAGCGATAGAACAACGAATTCATAATAAAAAAACCAGTTCGAAAGAACTGGTTTTTTTATTCTCTGTCATTTCATAAAATGAGAGCCTAAACTCTCATTTCAACAGATTACATCTTTTTGTCTTCAATATTTAAAGCACTGATCGCCAATACAGCCTGAGTGCGGTTCTGTACGCCCAATTTACGGAAAATTGCGGTGACATGCGCTTTAATCGTCGCTTCAGAGACTTCCAATTCATAAGCGATCTGCTTATTTAATAAACCTTCTGCCACCATCATTAACACGCGGAATTGCTGTGGTGTCAATGATTGAAGACGTTCTGCCAAAGCAGTTTCATCCGCGGCTCTTGGATCAAAACCTGAATGGCTTGGTAAATTCGGTGGTAACCAGATTTCACCTTCCAGAACATGTTTAATTGCTTCACCAATATGACTTGGATGTGAAGATTTCGGGATATAGCCCATCGCACCATGTGCAATGGCACGTTGAATAATCGAAACTTCTTCATGTGCTGAAACAACAATAATCGGAATCGCAGGATATTGTGCACGGACATACACCAGAGCGGAGAAACCGGAAGCACCAGGGAGATTTAAATCCAGTAAAACTAGATCAGGTTCTGCACCATGTTCTAAGCGTGCATAGAATTCATCAACATCAGCCGTCTCCTGAATCTGTGCCTGAGGCAAACTATAACGAACCGCTTGAATCAAGGCATGTCTAAAGAGGGGGTGGTCGTCTACAATTAAAATATTCATAAGCGCTTAAGCTATCTGTAAGTACGTCACTGTACGATGTTTATTTAAATTCAATCCGTCTAAGCCTATTTTCAATTAGCGCCGAGGTCAAGCACAAGCATTGATTTATTTCTTTTTCCCGCAAAATAAATCAAATATTAATATAACTCGTTTAAATCATATTCAATTCAAAAAGTGGATGAAAAATCCTGAATAGAAACAGCCGATTAAACCCAGATTATTTTTAATTGATGCTGATTAATTGATATATCTATAAAAAAGATAAGCTTGCAGCATTTCCTTATTTTACAGCCCCCATGCCGATGTAGATAAATAAATAGCAATTCGAAATAATCTTTTTAGGCAGTTATTATGTCCAATCGCAATACGGTATCTACTCCCCTCAATATTGTTGCTGTTTCTGGTGGTTTAAATAGTCCTTCAAAAACTGAAAGTCTGGTGCAAGCCATTCTGGATGAACTCTCAGAAGCCATTGATATCAAGGTGCATTTTGTCAAACTCAGCGAAATTGGCCCTTTACTCGGTGGAGCCATTTACCGTAATCAACTTCCGCAACGGGTTCAGGATGATTTGGCAGCCGTAGAAGCAGCCGATGCTCTCATTGTGGGCACCCCTGTTTATCGCGCTTCCTTTACTGGTCTATTCAAACATTTTTTTGATTTTGTAGAACAAACTGCACTGGTTGATGTCCCTGTTTTACTGGCTGCATCAGGGGGCAGTGATCGTCATGCTTTGGTTCTTGAACATCAGTTACGTCCACTGTTTAGCTTCTTTCAAGCCCAGACCTTACCGATTGGTGTCTATGCGACTGATCGGGATTTCACCCCTGAATATACGGTCAAAAGTGAGCAATTGGCTGATCGCGTCACACTGGCGGTGGCACGTGCCTTGCCGATTTTGGAATGGGCGCCAGCCAAAGGTCAGCGTGCTGCTGTAATTAAAACCAAAACTGAACAAGCCAATCAAAACCTTGGCATCAATAAACAGATCGAACAGGCAGAAGTCTTGCCTTCAGCTGCTGTACCGAATTTGGATGCAGCCGAATCGCGTCTTCATCCCAAATCTGCAAAAAATTTAACCCACGTCGCATAAACCCTATCTCTGTGGAGGCTACAACGATGACAATAACAACATCAGCAATTAAATTTGCCTATTGGGTTCCCAATGTCAGTGGCGGTCTCGTTGTAAGCAACATTGAACAACGTACCGACTGGAGCTACGACTACAATGTGCGCCTCGCACAGGCAGCAGAAAAAAGTGGCTTTGAATATGCATTGACCCAAATCCGTTTTACGGCAGGCTATGGTGCTGAAAACCAGCATGAGTCGGTAAGTTTTAGCCATGCCTTATTGGCAAAAACTGAAAAACTCAAAGTGATTGCTGCGATTTTACCAGGCCCTTGGAAGCCTGCACTTGCAGCTAAACAGCTAGCCACCATTGACTATCTGACCCAAGGACGTGTTGCGATTAATGTGGTCAGTGGCTGGTTCCGTGGCGAATTTGATGCGATAGGCGAACCGTGGCCTGAACACGATGAACGTTATGTGCGTTCAGAAGAATTTATCCGCACCCTCAAAGGCATCTGGACTACTGACAACTATAGTTTTGATGGCAAATATTACCAGTTCCAGAATTACACGCTAAAACCGAAACCACTGCAAAAACCTCATATCGAAGTATTTCAGGGTGGTAGTTCCCGCGCCGCACGTGATATGGCTGCTCGCGTATCCGACTGGTACTTTACCAATGGCAATAGTGTGGACGAAATCAAAAAACAGATTGATGATGTACGGGCAAAGGCCAAGCTAGAAAATCGTCAGGTCAAGATTGGCGTCAATGCCTTTATTATCGCCCGCGATACCGAAGAAGAAGCCAAAGCTGTCTTGAATGAAATTATTGCTCAGGCCAATGTAGAAGCCGTCAATGCCTTTGGTGATGCGACACGCGAAGCAGGAGCAGCAGCGCCTGAACGTGAAGGCAACTGGGCGAAATCAACCTTTGATGATCTGGTGCAATATAACGATGGTTTTAAGACTAATCTGATTGGTACACCCCAGCAAATTGCGGAACGAATCGTAGCGTTGAAGAATGTCGGCGTTGATTTAGTACTTTCAGGCTTTCTGCATTTCATTGAAGAAGTCGAATATTTTGGAGAAAAAGTCTTGCCACTGGTTCGTCAACTTGAACAACAACAGGAGCATCTATTGATCGAAAAATCAGCTTAAGCGTTGGAACTAAACAAGAAGAAAAATAAAAGACATGGCACATACTCTCACCCCAAGACTCGGCTTGGGGTCTTTTATTTTAAGCCGTTGCAATTTCTCGCATCACCGTCTCGACCGAATAACGGCACCATTTGGATAACTGCTCGATAAACTCATTTAACTGTGCAGGATCAAAATGGCTGACAATCATATAACAGGCATTGCCAAGAATTTTAAAACACTCATCCACCTGCTCATATTGTTTCACCAGCAGTTCCACTTCAATAAAAGCTTGCTGATCATTCATAAACAGTTGAATAAACTGCTTATGTTCATAATGAACAGCAATCGTATAATTTTTAATGATGCCTGCATCCATGAGTTGGGCGATACGCGCACCCACCGCTTGCCCTGTACGATGTACTCGCTGACCAATGTCTTTATGGCTTAAACGCGAATCTTGTTTGAGAAGTTCAATAATTTTTAAGTCGATGGGATCAAGTTCAATATTCATTTTTCATTACGAAAGAAAACCAGCAACAATGCTTTCATCTGAATATAGCGGATTTTTCACGCTTCCCCTACTCTTGTTTTAACTTAACACTGGAAGTAAAAACGATGAAACAAGCCCTCCTGATTATTGATATTCAGAACGATTATTTTAAAAATGGTAAAATGGAACTGGTCAATCCAGACCACGCACTGGCGCAAACCAACCGATTAGAAGATTATTTTATCCAGAATAATTTGCCTATTATTTATATCCAGCATATTAGCCCAGCCACTGCCAGCTTTTTTCAGGAAAATACCGTCGGTGCTGAATTACATCCACAATTAAAAGTAAACAATCACTCGATTATTGTCGAAAAGCATTTCCCAAATAGCTTTGTCGATACCAATCTGAAAGCTATCCTTGAGCAGCATCAAGTCGAACAACTGGTGATTACTGGCATGATGACGCATGTATGTATTGATTCAGGAACACGTGCTGCCAAAGAGCTGGGCTACCAACCCATCGTGATTGCCGATGCAACTGCAACCCGTGATCTCGAATATGACGGTAAAACCGTGAAAGCCGCGGATGTCCAAACCGCATTTTTATCGGCATTAGGTTTCTTTGCCACGGTACAAAGCACGGCTGATTTTTTAGCAAATCATTAAGTAATATACATAAAAAAAGAGCGTTCGTTTAAACGCTCTTTTTCAATTTAAATGGTTTCTATCGGTTTGGATAAACCGTCGCAATCAAATGATCAACCACAGCTGGCTCTGCCAGTGTTGAAGTATCACCAAGCGTATCAAGTTCATTGGCAGCAATCTTTCTCAAGATACGGCGCATAATTTTACCTGAACGTGTTTTTGGCAAAGCTGGCGCCCAATGTAAGGCATCAGGCGTTGCCACAGGCCCAAGTACTTTACGCACCCAGTTCACCAACTCCTTACGTAGCTCTTCCGATTCTGCAACATCAGCCTGTAAGGTGACGAAGGTGCAAATACCCTGCCCTTTGATCTCATGCGGCATCCCGACCACAGCAGCTTCAGCAACCGCTTCATGTGCCACCAACGCGCTCTCAATTTCAGCCGTACCCAAACGGTGTCCAGAGACGTTTAATACATCATCGACGCGCCCTGTAATCCAGTAATAGCCATCTTCATCTCGACGCGCGCCATCACCTGTAAAATAACTGCCTTTAAAGGTTGAGAAATAAGCCTCAATAAAGCGCTCTGGATCGCCCCAAATGGTTCGCATCTGGCCTGGCCATGAATCTTTAATTACCAGATTGCCTTCAGTCGCACCTTCAAGTTCATTGCCTTCACCATCCACCAACGCAGGTTGTACCCCAAAGAATGGACGTGTCGCCGAACCAGGTTTGAGCGCAGTAGCACCTGGTAATGGCGAAATCAGAATTCCACCTGTTTCAGTTTGCCACCATGTATCGACAATTGGACAACGCCCCTCACCAACAACTTCGTGGTACCAGTTCCATGCCTCTGGATTGATCGGCTCGCCTACAGAACCAAGTAAGCGTAAGCTACTGCGATCACTTTCACGCACATAAGCATCGCCTTCGCGCATCATGGCGCGAATCGCGGTTGGTGCAGTATAGAGAATGGTAATGTTGTGCTTATCAATAACATGACCAATACGTGCCCATGTCGGATATTGTGGAATGCCTTCAAACATCACTGTTGTAGTGGCATTGCTAAGCGGGCCATAAAGCAGATAACTATGCCCTGTAATCCAGCCCACATCCGCGGTACACCAGTACACATCATCTTCTTTTAGATCAAAGATTTCTCTAAAGGTACTGTTGACATAAACCAGATAACCGCCTGTGGTATGCAACACACCTTTAGGTTTACCAGTTGAACCTGAGGTATAGAGAATGAATAACGGGTCTTCCGCTTTCATTGGCTCAGGAGGACAATGCTCATCAACTTCCATGATCGCCAAGTGATACCAGATATCACGTGGTGCATTGAACTGAATCGGGTTACCTGTACGATGGACCACAATCACATTCTGGACGCTTTCTGTTCCCGCAATCTCTAATGCGGCATCAACATTTTCTTTCAATGGAAGCAACTTACCGCCACGCATTCCAGCATCAGCAGTAATCACCAGTTTCGCTTGGCTATCTTCAATACGGCTGGCCAATGAGTCTGGAGAGAAGCCGCCGAATACAACACAATGCACTGCACCAATCCGTGCGCAGGCCAACATGGCAATCGCAGCTTCAGGCACCATCGGCATATATAACACCACACGATCACCTTTGCTGATCCCTTGTTTTTTCAGGACATTGGCAAAGCGGCACACTTCATCGTGCAGTTCGACAAAAGAGATGATCTTATGACGTGACGGGTGATCACCTTCCCAGATAATCGCGGGCTTTAATGGATTATCTTTAAGGTGACGGTCTAAACAGTTTACAGAGACATTCAATTCACCATCTGCAAACCATTCAATTTTAAAATTATCTTGATGAAAACTGGTATTTTTCACCTGCGTAAACGGCTTAATCCAGTCAATATTTTTTGCTTCTTCTGCCCAAAATGCTTCAGGCTGCTCAATCGATTCCTGATAACGTTTGAAATAGTCTGCTTCCGAGATTCTTGCCGTTTCTTTGAATTTATCAGGCACTGGGTAGATGTCTTTCATAGCTTACTTCCTTGGTCTTTTATCTCATATCCTAGATGCTCTCATCTATTCTTCTGGATATGTTTTGTTCTCTCTAGCAGTATGGGCACCATTTACAAGCGCAAACAATGCGGCTTTGGTCGTAGGAATGTTATTCTGTTACGACTAGGGGCTGTTAACATTTCACAATGGCTGAAATGTCAACAGCCCCTAATTTATTTTCAAAAATTTACTCAAAATAATTTAAATCTGAACTGCTTGTCTATGCTTTTTCTTTTTAAAATAAGTGATTATTTTGATCATTGCATCGAGCTTAAAAGATTTAATAAACAAAAGAACAGGAATCACCTATGTTTAACCCCGAAACACCCACATCTCCTCTACCGATCAATGATCATCCATTATCGCCAAATGGACGTTTTAATCGTCTGAGTTATATCGGCTGGTACGGATTATTGAGTCTGGTGTGTATGGCTGCTTTTATCGGCATTTTTGCATTCACTGGATTTTTTAGCATGAATCAGGCGAATGTTGATGCGGCTATCATGTCAGTATTTTCAGGCCTCTCGTTTTTTGCCCTGATTGCACTGTGGTTAGTGGCGCTGTATTGTCAAATTGTGTTCTTGATCCGTCGCTTACATGACCTGAATAAAACGGGCTGGCTATGCCTGATCTTATTGGTGCCTATTCTGCAATTCTTCTTTACCTTATATGTGCTACTTGCGCCAGGTACACCACATCGTAATGACTATGGTGATGTGCGTCCTTCACGTGGCTGGGAAAAAATACTGGCTTGGATCATGATTCTCATCACAGTTCTGATGATGTTTGGCCTATTCACATTTGCTTATTATTTTGCCAGCCCAGACCTTTTGGATATGCCAACACAAATGATTCAAAACACAACTGAATATTTCTAAAGAAGCTTTATATGTGATTAAGAATATGAACAGTATCACTAAAGCTTTTCTTAAACTGCATATCTAGGCGGAGATCTATCCAATTCATGAGATAAATCAGCTATGATAGAACGAATGATTTATTCTCTTTATTTGCATGCAATCATCAACTCCTTTACGACTCGATATACAGGGATTACGTGCTGTTGCCGTCCTTGCAGTAATTATTTTTCATGTTAACAAAGAATGGTTACCATCAGGTTTTATTGGAGTTGATATTTTTTTTGTTATTTCTGGATTTATCATCTCCTCTATTATTTTAAATAATAATAAAAATTTTAGCTTCTTAAACTTCTATAAAAAAAGAATAATTAGGATTATTCCAGCATATTTACTTTTACTCAGCATCTGTGCAATTGTTTCAATAATACTACTCACCCTTTCTGATTTAAGATACTTCCTTGAAAGTTTGAAATATACTCTATATTTTTATAGTAATCATTATTTTTCTACATTTGGCGATTACTTTTCACCAATGTCGGAGGAGCTCCCCCTATTACATACTTGGTCACTTGCTATAGAAATGCTATTCTACTTCATTTTACCAATTCTGCTTACATTTTTTTCTAGAAAAAAATTAAAGAAATAACAATTATATTAATTGTCCTTCTAACATTATGGGTCGAAATAAAGCTTAACAGAACCAATGAAGACCAATATTTTTCTTTACTATCAAGAATACCAGAATTTCTTATTGGAACTCTAGCCGCCCTACTCGCTAGAAACCCTATCATACAAGAAAAAAAGTTTCTAAGTTTAATTGGAATATTTATTTTACTTCCTTGCTTCTTTTTAATCCCAAATCAACACTTCCCAGGAGTATTAGGTCTAATTCCATCTATTTGCATTGCTTTAATTATTATTCAGAAAGATAGTTTTATTAATAAAATATTAGAAAGAAAATCTCTTGTATTTATTGGAACTATTTCATATTCTCTATATTTATGGCATTGGCCAATTTTAGCCTTTTTTAGATATTATCAAAATACACAACAATTGACACTACCAACCATTATTATTGCTATTTCACTCACTTTTTTTTGTGCTTACATTTCCTACATTTTCATAGAAAATAAACTATCAAAATGCAAAACAATTTACATTTATCTATTTATAATAGCAAATTTAATTCTTCTTTCTTTTGTTCTATTTTTTGGAGAAAAAATAAACAAAAAAATCACTCCTGAACAACCAATATATCTTACCAGATATGCTGATGACAAAAAAATATGCCATGGAAAAATAGTTGAAATGTGCTTAAAACCACTCATAAAAGACCATTCAATATTAGTTATTGGTGACTCGCATGCAGCTCAATTAAATATTTATTTTGATACTCTTCAGCTTAAATCATCATATTCATTTAACATTATATCTTCAAGCTCTTGCCTCCCTATTCAAAATTTCAATATTAATAACCTTCCAACGTGGGCTCGGGCCTCTTGTACATCTCAGACTAAAGTCATTGAGTCTAAATTAAACAATTACAATACAATAATCATTGCTGGATTATGGTCAAAACATTTCAAAGACCAACAGTCTATGACAGCTTTAGATAACTTTATTGAAAAAAACAAAGTTAATCATCGTATCATTATACTAGGGCAAATACCTACATTTACAAAAAACATTAATCGAATACAGCATTTCCAAAATTTACATTTAAATCCAAAGATATCAATCGACCCATTACAAATGAAAGCCAATGTTAAATTAAAAGAAATAAGTCAACGCCATGATATAGAATTTATTAATTTTTCTAATAATCATTTTTTTAACAATGTTCCTAAATTTAATGATAAATTTATTTACTATGACTCAAATCATTTAAATGAACTTGGATCAAAGTATTATGCGGAAGCTACTGGCAATGAGTTATTAAATGTATTAAATAAATTACAAATAAATACTCTTCTTAACAGCTATTCCATAGATGATAGAAGGCGATAATATTCTATGGTTTGATTTGATTATGATGGGAAACAGAGGCTGAATTTTGCATGCGTATTCGCAAGAAATTCATTATGATTGCTTCCCTCATTGACTCCTTCCTTTGCGAAATAGAGATTTTCCTGTGGCGAATGAACAAACAACATTGACTGAAGTCGCGAGAGATACGGGTGAGCTGATTCATCAAGCAGGGACAAAAACGACCCAGACCGTACTCGCCCATACTGAAAAATATCACGATGCCTATACCACGATTGATAAAATCATGGATAGCTTCTGGGAGCGCCTGCCCTATATCGGAATCGCGATTACGGTTTTCGTTATTTTCTGGCTACTCACCAAATTATTTAAACTGTTTATTCGCAAGACTTTAGAAAATCGCAGCTATACCCGACAGAATCTGGTACTGGTGCTGAATCGCGTCGGTAGTACCTTTATTATCTTCTTCGGTTTCCTGATTGCATTGGTGATCGCTATTCCAGGCTTTACACCAAGCCAACTGATTGGTGCTTTGGGGATTGGTTCGGTTGCGATTGGTTTCGCTTTCAAGGATATTTTCCAGAACTTGCTATCAGGCATCCTGATTCTGATCAGTGAACCGTTCCGTATTGGCGATGATATTGTCGTTAATGGTATGGAAGGCAATGTCGAAGACATTCAGATCCGCGCGACTTTTTTACGTTCTCCGGATGGTCGCCGCATCGTGATTCCAAATGCGACCGTCTATACCAGCGCAGTCACGGTCAATAATGCCTATCAACGTCGTCGTTGCGAATTTGTGGTCGGCATTGGCTATGAAGATGATATGCAAAAGGCCAAGCAGATTATTATGGATATTCTGGATCACAATCTAAACGTATTGAGTCAGCCAGGATTCTCCGTCAATGTCACGGCGCTTGCAGATTTCTCAATTAACCTGACTGTACGCTGGTGGGTCAATACCACGGAAACATCAACATCAACCTCAATCAGTGAAATTCAGGAACTTGTGGTGACGGCATTTGATGAGAAAGGCATCTCTATTCCATATCCAGTACAGGAAGTGAAAGTCTATCGTGGCGATCAATCTGAACAGGCTGATTCCTCAGACAAACAAACGACCTAAAATATTTGATACGGCTGTTTCAGTCCGCAAAATTCGGTTGCCTATGCTCATTGCTTGGCAGCCGTTTTTTTTCAGCAGCTCAATTTCATACGGAATAAAGCCACCTTCTGGCCCAATAATCAGGCTACAGCCATGCTGAATCGCATAAGGCATGTGTTGTTCCGCATAAGGATGCGCCACATAAGCAGGTCGCTCGGCATTGATCCATGTCGGCAAGACATCTTCAACAAAGGGCTTAAAGCGTTTATAAAGCTGGATCTCGGGTGCAATGGTATCGCCTGCCTGTTCCAGACCAAGCGTCACATAATCATCGAGTTGTTGTAAAAATGGCGTTTGCCAGTAACTTTTATCCACCCGATAACTATGAATCAGGCTGATTCGTTCAACGCCCATCGTTACTGCATCCATGATGATACGACGCAACACTTTGGGCCGTGGCAAGGCGAGAATCAAATGCACAGGCAGTTTTTCAGGCACTGTATCTGCCTGAATCGGTCTCACTATAATGCGCTGTTCTGAAATCTCCAACACTTCGGTGAGATAACGCAATTCTTGGCGTATCCCCACTTTCAAGCTATCACCTACGTTTAATTCGAGATGCTGCCGTAAATGTTGAAGTTGGCGTGGATTGTCAATTTGCCATGCATCATTGTTAACAATCTGGTCGGGTTCAAGTAAAACAATATTCATGGCAAAGTGGTTTGTGCAAGGTAATGATCAAGTAACTGAATATGTTTTTGTAACGAACCCTGATTACGTTGCAACACCTGCTGCGCACGTTCAACCAGTTGCGTGGCTTGTGCAGAATCATCTAGACAGCTCAATAAATGCTGTACCACCTGCGCGGCATCATCACCGATCAAGATACCTTGTTCAGCAACGAATTCATCCACAATACTCTGGAAATTGAAGTAACGCGGGCCAATTACGGTGACAACATCCAGTGCCATAGGCTCCAGAATATTATGTCCCCCGCCTGGCTCATTCAGTGAACCACCAACAAAACAAGCCTGACTCAAGGCATACCACAGCCACATTTCGCCCATACTGTCAGCAAGAAAAACTTGTGTATCCGCCTCAATCGGCTGTTGCAGGCTACGGCGTTGAATTTTTAAATTTAAACTTTGGCAGACTTGATACACTTCATCAAAGCGTTCTGGATGCCGTGGCACCACGATACAGAGAAGGTTCGGATTTGAATTTAAATGTGGCTGCAACTGTTGTAGCAGACTGTGCTCTTCAGGTGCATGGGTACTGGCCAGCGTGATGATCTGCCGATCAGCCAAGTGCCATTCCTGTTTGAGTTGCTGTGCTTGCGCTACAAAATGTTCTGGCGCAGTAATATCAAATTTAATATTGCCCACCACCTGACTTTTGGCTTGATCAAGCCCCAAGCTGACATAACGTTGCTGCGTAGCTACATCCTGTGCCAGTAACCACGTTAACTGTTGCAACATTGGCTGGGTTAAACGGCGAACTTTAGCATAACCATTGGCAGATTTTTCAGAAAGGCGAGCATTTAATAAAATGCAGGGAATTTGCTGTTGTTTTGCTTCTGCAATCAGGTTCGGCCAGATTTCAGTTTCGACCAAAGCCAATATTTTAGGTTGATAACGCTGAAAAAACTGTTTGAGTAATGACTTCTGATCGACAGGCAGATAGACCGCCTGAAATAAATCTAAATAAGGTGCTTTTTGAAAAAGTGACTTTGCCCGTGCCTGTCCTGTCTTGGTGGTATTGGTCACCAGAACTGGATGGCCTAATTTTAAGTAATGTTCAATTAAGGGCTGGGCTGCATTGGTTTCGCCAACAGATACCGCATGAAACCAGATGGCTCCACTATTTTTGACGGGTTGAAATGGACCAAAACGCTCAAGACATTCTTGCTGAAACAGTGCATCACTTTCCGCCCGCTGCTTGATTTTCCAACGATATAACGGCTTGATACATGTCAATAAAAAGTTATACCAGAACGGGGTTTGCTGTACTGCGTTTTGCTGCGCCATCCGAGACCATGATTCACAATTTGATTCCCGCTCATTATGCGGAATTTAAATAAAAAACTCATGCAATTTTGGTAAATCACATGAGTCATTTTTTAAAGTTTTAAAATTTTTTAAAGTTTTAAAGCAGATTAAGCTTCTAACTTTTCAAATACAGGATAATCGGTATAACCTTCCGCACCTGCACCATATAATGTTTGTGGCTGAAGCGGATTTAATGGTAAGTCATGCTGCAAACGATCCAGTAAATCTGGGTTTGCAATATATTGTTTACCAAATGAAACGGCATCCGCCTGTCCAGTTGCCAAAATACGTTTCGCTGATTCGGCAGTGAGGCTTTCATTGGCAATCCATACACCTTTAAATTTAGGGCGTAATTTTGGCATTAAGCTGTCTTCTGCTTCATATTCACGTGTGAAAATAAAGCCAATATTGCGTTGATCCAATTGCTCAACCACATAACCAAACGTTGCCAATGGATTTTCATCACCCATATCATGGGAATCACCACGTGGTGCAAGATGCACACCAACACGACCCGCGCCCCATACTTCAATGAATGCATCGACCACTTGCAATAATAAACGCGCACGGTTTTCAATTGGGCCGCCGTATTCATCATTACGTTGGTTGGTAGTGCTTTGCAGGAACTGATCGATCAAATAACCATTGGCAGCATGCAATTCAACACCATCAAAACCAGCTGCTTTTGCCAATTCTGCAGAATGTTTATATTGCGCAACAATTTCCTGAATTTCTTCATGCGATAAAGCACGAGGGGTTACAAAAGGACGTTTTGGACGAAGTAAGCTCACTTCACCTGCAGGTTGAATCGCGCTTGGTGCGACAGGCGTATCGCCATCCAGTAAGTCTGGATGTGAAATACGTCCAACATGCCATAACTGAACCACAATTTTCGAGCCTTGTGCATGCACAGCATCTACAATTTTGTGCCATGCCTGAGCCTGTTCTTGTGACCATAAGCCCGGGGTATTGGCATAACCTGCTGCTTTGGGACTGATGACAGTCGCTTCAGTAAGAATTAAGCCCGCATTGGCACGCTGTTGATAATATTCCACCATTAAATCGTTCGGAATACGTTGTGCACCACTACGTGCTCTGGTTAGAGGTGCTAAAACCAGACGGTTTTTAATTGTAAAATCACCTACTTGTAACGCAGAATTTAGTTCAGCCATGATCGCCTCAACTTACACTTCTTGATTTAAAGTGTTTGTTTTAAATGTTCGATGTATTGCTGAATCAAAGCTTCATTGCGGGTAAAATAGGACCATTGCCCATATTTTTCGACATTAATCAAACCTGCCTGCTGTAACACAGACAAATGATTCGACATAGTCGACTGTGCAACCTTTCCTAAACGTTCGATGTGCCCTGCACATACGCCCCGTTCGAAACTGCCACCACATTCTTGTACCGGTAAAAATTGCTCAGGCTCTTTCAACCATTGCAAAATCTGTCGACGTAATGGATTGGCTAAGGCCTTGCTTATTACATCAATATCCATAGACTCACCACGCTTCTCAACAGGCAAAGCTTTGTTCAGCATCTAAACCCAGTATATCGAACTTTTTAAATATTAATATCTATTTTTTCCGATATTAATATCATATTTTTTCGATTAACTGGGCGATGCTGAACGAGATTGCCGTTTTAATTGGATTAAAACTTATAAACCTTGCTTCAAACTTGCTTCGATAAATTTATCGAGATCACCATCTAAAACTGCTTTGGTATTCGAAGTTTCTACACTGGTACGCAAGTCTTTGATACGTGAATCGTCTAAAACATAAGAACGAATCTGGCTGCCCCAACCAATATCAGACTTTGAGTCTTCCAGCGCTTGCGCAGCTTCATTACGTTTGCTCATCTCTAATTCATAGAGTTTGGCACGTAACTGTTTCCATGCGTGATCACGGTTAGCATGTTGAGAACGCTGGTTCTGACACGCCACCACAATACCTGTTGGTGCGTGAGTTAAACGTACCGCAGAGTCAGTTTTGTTAATGTGCTGACCACCCGCACCCGAAGCACGGTAAGTATCGGTACGGACATCCGAAGGATTAATATCAATTTCGATATTGTCATCAATCTCAGGTGAAATGAACACGGCCGAGAATGAAGTATGACGGTTATTGTTACTGTCAAATGGTGATTTGCGTACTAAACGGTGAACACCACTTTCGGTACGTAACCAGCCATAAGCGAACTCGCCATCTACGCGAATGGTCGCAGATTTAATCCCTGCAACATCCCCATCAGAAACTTCCATCAATTCCGCTTTAAAGCCGTGACGTTCAATCCAGCGCAAATACATACGCAATAACATCGACGCCCAATCTTGTGCCTCTGTACCACCAGAACCTGACTGGATTTCAAGGAAGCAAGGATTTGGGTCCATCGGATTGCTAAACATACGGCGGAATTCAAGATTACCTAAAGCCTGTTCAGCACTGTCTAATTCAGCCTGTACATCGACAAGCAAGCTTTCATCATCCGCTTCAACAGCAAGATCAAGCATCGCTTTAGCATCATCGAGCTGTTCAGCAAGACGATCAAATACACCAATGGTATTTTCTAAACTGCCCTTTTCTTTTGCGATAGCTTGAGCACGGTTTTGATCATTCCAAATCGCAGGGTCTTCTAATTCTCTTAAAACTTCTTCTAAACGTTCAACTTTTAGATCGTAGTCAAAGATACCCCCGTAGTGTTTGGCTACGATCAGATAAATCTTTCAATTGGACTAAATACGGATTAATTTCCACGCGTGTTTTCTCACAACTTTTTCACTTAATCCGCTATTTTAACATAACTGTTTTGGTCGACACAGCACCCTTATTTTGGCTTTATTTGTTTAAAAAAATAATATTTCAAGTTAGCTATTCAGTATAAACAATTGGCTAAACTCGCCTTATTTGAGTTTAAATTGCTTAACAATTCATCTAAATTTGTCTTAAAAATAGCCATAAACACAATCTCTCCTAAGTTTTAATAATTCAAAACAATTCAAATTTATAATTAAATATCAATAATATGCTTTGTCAATTTTACAAGTCACTTACATTCGTACAGTCCACTTACGTTCCTACGATTGACGCTCTTGTTATTTCAATTAGACTGGGAGTTGTAACAAAACATGTAATCAACATTCATTTGGTTCATTATCTCAAAAGGGGCATAACCATGAAAAAATTAGCAATTGCATCAGCACTACTCTCTGCTTTAGCAGTAACAGGCACTGCTCATGCTTATCAAGCTGAAGTCGGTGGTTCTTATACCTATAAAGACCAAGATCGTTTTGGTGATAATGATCGTTTCAGCGTAGATGGTAAGTATTACTTTAATCCAGTACAAACACGTAATGCACCACTTGCAGAAGCAGCTTTCCTTGACCGTGCTAGCAACGTGAAAGCACAGTACGCTCATGAAGAAGATGATGCATTCAAAAACAACCAGTATGGCGCAGGTATTGAATACTTTGTTCCAAACAGTGATTTCTATTTAAGCGGTAATATTGGCCGTGAAGAAATCAAACCAAATTCTAAATATGCAACTGACGAAGACAA
>Ga0157359_1000008_pt1 | contig 67004 bp, 61 predicted proteins | sample AttcapACBM3_FD_111482 | JGI IMG/M metagenome (GOLD analysis project Ga0157359, IMG submission 111482) | Fungus gardens microbial communities from leaf cutter ant in Botucatu, State of São Paulo, Brazil - Atta capiguara ACBM3 | ecosystem: Host-associated > Fungi > Mycelium > Unclassified ...
GGCTATCGCTGTCTGCTGATCGAGGAGGCCACGGAAAGCTATTTCCCGGCGTTCAAACGCGCGACACTGGACATGATCGTCGCCCAGGGCGGCATCGTCGGCCGGACGGCCCCGTTGGCGGCCTTGGAGGCCGCTCTGTACAAGGACACACCATGACATCGGTTTCCTCGATCAATCTTCCCGAGGTAGTGGCCGCGGTCACCGCGGCCTTTCGCGATTACGAGCGGGCGCTGATCGCCAACGAGCTTGAAACGCTCGACGGGTACTTCTGGGCATCGCCTCACACGGTACGCTTCGGGGTGGCGGAAAATCTCTATGGCAGCGAGGCCATCGCCGCGTATCGTCGGCTCTGTGAGCCGGTCGGGGCGGGCAGACGTCTGCACCATACGGTCATCACCACCTTCGGTAAGGACTGCGCCACCGTCAGCACCGAGTTCAGCGATGGCGTCACCGCACGGGTCGGGCGCCAGATGCAGACCTGGCTGTGCCTGGACGGGGAATGGAAAGTCGTCGCCGCGCACGTCAGTATCGACCTGAGCAGCGTGGACGCCCGGGGATAACCCATGACCCAGTTCCAGACCAACGCCCTCGGCGAGCAGATCTACCTGCGAATCAAACAGGAAATTTTCGATTTCTATCTGCTGCCCCATGACCGCTTCACGGAGACGCAGATCGCCGAGCGCTACCAAGTGTCCCGTACGCCTGTCCGCGACGCCCTGTACCGTCTGCAACGTGAAGGCTATCTAGAGGTAGAGTTCCGCCGCGGCTGGATGGTCAAGCCACTCGATTTTGCTCGTATCGACGAGCTCTACGATCTGCGTATCGTACTCGAATCCGCCGCCGTGGATCGGCTATGTGGGCTGGTCGACTTGCCGGAAATGCTGGAAGCCCTGTGCCAGGTCTGGATCGTACCGCAGCACCAGCGCCACACGGACATGCAGACGGTCGCCAAACTGGACGAAGCCTTTCACAGCGAGCTGGTGGCCGCCACGGGCAACCGGGAAATGCTGCGGGTGCATCGCGAGGTGACGGAGCACATCCGCATCGTCCGACGCCTGGACTTCTCCCAGCGCGCCCGCATCGAGGAGACCTACAACGAGCACGTAAGCATCCTTAAGGCACTGCGCCTGCGCAAGCGCGATGACACCCAGCTGATGCTGACGACCCATATCGAGCAAAGCAAGATCGAGGTTCGCAAGCTTAGCCTTTCGATGCTTTCCGAGGCGCGCCGCCGGTTCGAGCGTCCACCGACGGCCTCCGACGCGTAAGGGTCGCATGCGTTCCTCCAGGACCTCGACCAGCATTGCGATGTACACCGTCTAGAAAGCGCTGGCGCAAGCGAGTAGGTGCTTAAGTGCTTAAGTAAGCACGTATAGGGTTGAAGTTTTGCGCGTTGCCCAGCTTGCCGAGGTGACTTGCTCTAGTACCGCCGCTACTGATAGGCGGCTGGTTTAGCAGTGTTTCGGCGCGCGACCAGCCAATTTTAGGGCTTCCAACGCGGCATTACGAAAGCTCGGCAGTGCGCTGCGAAATTAGATAGTAGGTAAAGGCCCGGCGTCGGACAGCGCTTGCACTGCGCTCCAGGCAGCTACAGCGGTACCGACACTAAGACGGCTGCTTATGATTTGTCGTATGCATACGACAAAGGAGAGTCAGCTCTGCTCCAGCATAGGTACTGGCCCTGCGTACCTAGTTTGTCGTATGCATACGACAAATGGATTGCGGCATGAATCGTCTCGCCTTGCCAGCCCGTTGCTTCTTCTGCGACTGGTCTGAATAGCGACTAGCCGAAACAGGTCCGCCTCACCCGACAGTGCTCCACTGTCAAGATCGTACATGTAGCCGCCGATTCACCATCGAAGACCGTGAGTAATGCAACACCAAATCCCTCCCTTTCATGGGTTTGGGCACCATCAACTGGCGGGAGGTCTGCCAGCTGTTGGCGTCGTGGGACGAGCCGGAGAGGCTGTGGCTCGCGCTGAGGAAAAATACCGAGCGACTGCGCGCGCTGCCTGACCAACTGCAGCTGGTGCTGCCGCAGGTACCTGGGAGCACCCCCGGGATGGCTAGAGGGTTACATTCAGAACGCAGACCTGCGATAGCGAAACGCGGCACCGCACGGTGGTAGGGAGGATGCGAGACAACTCGCCAGGCGCCGGCGAAATTAGTGTCCAAGAGGCTAGGCCCCTACGAGAAGGGCCTTGGTGAAGGCGGATGCTGTAGTCAGCTAGGAAGGCTAGCTGGCGAAAGCCGCGGCCAGGGCTTTGGCGCGAGCTGACACCTTCAGCTGCCGCAGCTCAGCGTCTTCGATGGTGAGAGCGCTGATAAGCTCCTCAGCCAGCTGGTCGGCAGTGCTCAGATCTGCCTGATCAAAGTCCAACTCCAGCTCCTCGTACTTGCTGTAGGCGGTAACCTTCGAGGCAATCGCCTGGATGGCGAGAGGACCGTAGACATCCGGATCCTCGTGATAGAACGCGAAGTCGCCGACGGCTAGGTCGCCCGCCTGGCTGTGCGCACCATAGGCTTCGGCCAGGGTTCGAGCATAGGCCGCCAACTGCTCAGCGCTCGCCGGTGACGCCGCTTGGCCAGCGAGATCGATGATGACTTCGGCTAGCTGCGCGGCAGTGAGGAGCGCCTCCGGCTCAAACGCGAGGATCTGCTGTTGCTTCGTCGACAGGCCCTTTACCAGGCCATCCTGCCTCATTACTTCGATGGCACCGAAGCGGGATGGCTCATCTCGATGAAAGACAAAGCAGCCCGGCACGACGGCGCTCAGTGCGGTAGCAGTGGTAGGGGAGGGGAGGATTTCGGTAGTCATGGTGAAGCTCCTGGTTGATATCTGCCAATCACCCTGACACAGCTTTTCAGAACGCAAGGTGGCGGCTCCCCCGCAGGCCTTGCCTCAATTTCCGAAATTGGTGCGACATTCTGGACATACCTAAGCCGGAACAGCCAATGGCAGCAATCGACCCAAAGCGGCCCTTGGCGGAGGGCAGCAAGCAGTCAGTTCTGGTCGTTGCCCGGCGACTGCTTACCGGCATTTCACTAATCTGAGTTGACGCCACTCGGCTCTTAGCTCGAGCTGCCTTAGTAGTGTTGCAGGATGGTGCCAAACTCGGGCGCAATGCGCGCTTTCTAGACCTTTCAGCCGTCTGTTGAAGGGCGAGTACCTCGCGTAAGCTATTGCGATAGACGTCGATTCTGCGAATTCAAACTGAAGGGACGAAAGATGTCCGAGCTCATCAAAATGCGCGTCGTCAGGGACTTGATTGACGAGTTAGCTTACATCGACCCGACCAGCTTGGAGCTAATCGGACACAAGGTCATCGAAACGCTCGAAAAAAAGACCCTTGTGCACCACGGCATCAACAAGGACCACAAGCCTGTCGGCTATACCGTCGACACGTTTTCCCAGGACTTTACTGTCGTAGGCGAGTACAGCACCGCAAGCGGCTACTTCGATGATTCGTCGGGGAAGAAGAAGGAAAACCGATTCGACAAAATCGAGAATGACATCGCTCACGCGATCGAGAAGTCCGGTGCGACACCGCCGACCAAAATATACCTAGTCACCACCGAAGAAGAGCCTGCGTCGTTCCGTGGCAACTTTAACAAGTCTAAGATCGCCGAGGACGACAGGAAGCGTGTGCACTTTCTGGACGCAAGGGAGCTGGCGAAAGCCATCTTCAAGTGTTCGCAAGAAAACTCGCAGATGGCCGATTTCTTTTGTCACTATCTGCCGGACTTCTCGCAGAACCTCGATCGCTATGAGTACTACGGTCGGGTGCCTTCAGCATGCGGGCACCATCGAACCGAACAGCTTTTTGTCGATGCCGTCCAAAGCCACTTCGCGGCCGGTGCCGGGGTGTGCGTACTTCACGGCTTGAGTGGTTCAGGCAAGACGCAAGCTGCGATCGACTTTGTGCATGCCGAGCTGCCTCAATTCGGTAACTATCTTTGGATTGCCGGAGCCGACTGGCCGGACGGCACGCCGTTGACAGCGATCAAGCGTTCGCGCGGTGGAGCTGCGATCAATGTCGCCGGCTTATTCAACGCGACCCGAACTCTGCTGGTCGTCGACGATCTTGATCGAGCGGTGACTACTGAGTCGTTCGCGGAACTGGGGAAGGGCTTCCAGCTAGGAGGACGTGTTCTCGTAACGTCCCAGCTCGGTGCTCCTGGAAGTGAAATTCATCTTCGGTTGCCGCCAATGTCCATGGCTACCGGTTTTCAGATTTTGGGAGAGTCAGAAGAAGCTTCGAGTCCAATGTGCAGGCAGTTTGTAGAAGCCTGTCGCTTCTGCCCTTTGATCCTGGCGGTCACTCGGGAGGTAGCAAAGGTCGACGACATGCCTCGCGACGAGCTGTATAGCGAAGTCCTTCAAGATCCCCAAACCGTTCATACCAACGATGGCGGCAACGTCATGGAGCGCATTTTGCGTCGTCTGAGCGGCGAAAACCGCGAGGCTCTGCGAAAGATCGCCGACAGCGGATGTACGACATACGACTCTCAGTTCCTGAGAAGTTTCATCGGCGCCAACGCGCGCGTTTCTCTGCAGAATCTCGCCATTTTGAACCGGACTGCAGCGACGGCGACGCTGTCTGTCCACGACCTTATCTGCCGAGTCCTTCGATCGAGTGATTCCGCGACTCATGAACTTGCCGGCGCTGTCGCGCGATACGTGGATCAGAAACGCGGAGAGATGGTGCCGAGCGTGCTCCGGCAGATTCATCTTTGTTCTCACCAGCTCCAGGCTGCTTACATCGCTGGCGTTGAGGCCGAACAGCCTGGGTGGATGACTTACTCCTTGCTTCAGATCGACACCCCGTCGCGAGCGGAGTTGATCTCCAAACTGCACGGTGTCGAATTGCACGCCGAAATGCCCATCGCACAGTTGTTATGCATTATCGACGCTAAGGAAGCCGCATCGTACGATCTCGGAAAGGACGAGCGCACGGCCTACTACAAGGCATGCGCTGACATCTACGGCAAGATCGCGGCCGAGACCGGTAGTCCGGACGTCCGAGCGGAGATGCTGCATCACCAAGGCAAAGCACTTCGTCGATGCGGCGAGATCGGCGCTGCGCTGGAGTGCTTCGGCAAACTGCTGGCAGAGCGGCCGGAATGGCACGCTACGTACGGACAGATTGCCCACCTTGGTATGCAAAGCGGCGCCAATTCTGAGGCCAAGCGACAAGGTGAAGCCGCGATTCGACGGCTGGTCGAAGATGTCCGGCAGGGACTGTATACCGTTCCCCTGCGTGTGTCGCTCGCGACTTTGAGCAGGCTCCGGTCCTATCCGCAGGTTAGTGCCGAGATCGGCGCCGACGTGGCGCTGGTCAAACAACTAGGAGACTTGGTCGCGCTCTCGGCGTTGGAGGGATTTGACCAGTTCTACGAGGCGTTCCTCGCACTCACTGCTTTGTTTGGGTATAGGCATGGCGCGACCTGCTTGACGGTCGCCGAGGTATATCCCGACATGCTCGCCATTTTTCCCAACACCGTGGAACGGCGTCAGTGGGTAAACGCATGCGAAGCGCTTGCCAATGTCTCGATCGTCGCTGGCCGGAGTGGAAATCGCGCACTTTCCGCCAAGCTCGAAAGCACGATGCGAGCTTTTGCGGATGATTTGAGCAATGTCTCCGGCACCCAGCCGTACGTCGCTCGAGTTCTTGCCAAGACTTTCATGACCATCGGAGATCACCAAGGGGCGGTCGACGCGGCCAATAAGATTGCTGACGATGTCAAAGATCACTGGCTGCTCTATCAGCAAGCAAAGGCGGAGCTCGCTCTGGGCCGACTCGAGCCGGCGTTGACAACTGCTGCGCGCGCGCTCGAATCTGCAAAGAATGATCCCAAAGGGAAAGCAAGGCTCTCGATCTACTACGACGTGCTCAGCCAGTGCCAGGAAGCCCTTGGCTCACTTCCGGAAGCATTAAGAAGCGCAGAGACCGCCTTGGAATTGGCTGCCGATGACAAATATGGACAGCACTTAACCGCGCGCCTGGACAGGTTGAAATCATGCCAGGGCTGATTCGTATCGAGCCGTCATCATCATTGTCTGACATGCGGCCACAGTTAGGACGTTGTTGAGCCAGTCCCTTGACGTCGGGCAACCTACGCTGCGCAAGGGGTAGCAATACAGTGAAATTTGGCTTTCCTCGCTTTGAACAGATGCTCGGTCATGGGCAGATCAGTTCGCAAATCTACTGACAGGTCAGGGTCGGTAGCGGTCGCTTGTCGACGTTCGCTTCTGGCCGTAGGGCGCCTTAGGTTCGTGCAGTAGCACCACTTCCAGGAACACAATCCTACCCAACTGGCCTGGGTACCCCTGATCCAATCACCCCGCATGGCGTACAATCGCCAAGCATTTTCAGCCACCGGACCTCCATGGCCACTCCTAACTCCGGGCTGCGCAGCCAACAAGCCGAGGAAACCCGCGCGCGAATTCTCAAGGCCGCCACCAAGGTGTTTAGCCAAGATGGCTATTCCGGCGGGCGCATCGAGAAGATCTCGCGGCTAGCCAAGTCCAACGACCGGATGATCTATTACTACTTCAAGAGCAAGGAGCAGCTGTTCATCCGTGTGCTTGAGGGCGTCTATGCCGACTTCAACGAGGCCGAAAGCCGCCAGCGCTTCGACCTCGAGCAGCCGGTCGCGGCACTGCAGCAATTAGTAGGTTTCGTGTGGCATTACTACGGTTGCCATCCCGAGTTCATCAGCATCCTTAACAGTGAAAACCTGCACAAGGGCAAGCACTCGCGCAAGTCGTCCCACCTGCTCGCGCTTTCAGGCGCGGCGCTCAATACCCTGGCGCCAATCATTCAGGCTGGCCAGGCCAAGGGGCTGTTTCGCGCCGATGTAGACGTGGTCCATACCTATTTGCTGATCGCTTCGCTGTGCTACTTCTACAACTCCAATCTGCATACCCTGACGGCGTTCCTCGGCGCCGACCTAGACAACAAGGGCGCCCGCGAGAGCTGGCTAGACTACGCCTGCGACCAGGTGCTGCGCGGCCTGGCCGCCGGCTGAAGTAGCTCAGTGGCTGCCTGGGTTGGCACGTAGCCAGGCGACTTGCTTGACCAGCGGCGGCCACGGCGCCTTGTCGGCAGCGAACGTGCTGCGCAAGTAGGACGCCAAGTCGCTGACCTGGGTGTCGGAGAGGCTATCCTTGAACGCCGGCATGTAACCTAGGTCGCTGACCGCCGGATTCCCGATGCCTTGCAGGATGACATTGATCAAGTTGTCGGGCCGGTCGCTGTGCACGTTGGTGTTGGCAGCCATGGACGGACTCACGCCGAACAGTTCGGGGCCGCCGGTCAAGGCGCTGTGGCAACCGGCGCAGGCGCCTTCGAACACTCGCCGACCGTTGGCCAGGTCGGCCGTCGCTGGCACATTGACCGCGGTCTTCTGCCTTTGCGCGGCGGGCTCGCCTTCAAGGCTACCAAGGTAGTTGGCGATCGCCCGCAAATCATCATCCGGCAACGTCGATAACTCGCTTACCACCGGCCCCATGGGTCCGGCCGCCACGCCATGCTCGGCGCTGAAGCCGGTTCGCATATAGGCGAACAGCTGCTCTTCGGTCCAGGGCGTCGGCGCTTTTGACAGCCCGGTCAGCGCTGGCGCCTCCCAGCCATCGACCATCGCCCCGGACAAGAACTTCACCCCGCCTTGCTCCGCGCCCAGCGCATTGCGTGGTGAGTGACAGGCGGCGCAGTGGCCCAGGCCATTAACTAGGTAGTTGCCGCGGTTCCATTGGGCACTACGGGCCGGATCGTCCTGATACTCACCCTGCTTGAGGAACAGGGTGTTCCAGCCGGCCATCAGCGACCGCACGTTGAACGGGAAGCGCATCTGGTTGGCTGGTGGCGTACTCGGCACTGCGGGCTGCGACATCAGGTAGGCGTACAGCGCCTGCATGTCGGCTTCCTTGATGTTGCGAAAGGCTGTGTAGGGAAATGCCGGATATAGATGCCGACCATCGCGGCTGATGCCTTGGCGCATGGCACGGTCGAAGGCGGCGAATGACCAGTTGCCGATGCCGGTTTGGACATCCGGGGTGATGTTGGTGCTGTACAGAGTGCCGAATGGTGTATCCATGGCCAGGCCGCCGGCGTTGGTCACGCCGTCATGGGTTGTATGGCACACGGCGCAGTCACCGGCGGCAGCCAGTTGCCGACCGCGCTCTAGAGTGGCGACGCTCCAGGTACCGGCTGGTGGCGGCGTGACTGCGGCGATTTCGGCGCGCCAGGGCATGGCGCTAATGCCCAGGCCTACCGCAGTGCCGAACAGCCCTGCTAAGCCGCCGAACAGCCATTTGCGTTTCTTGCTCTTGATCGGTGCGGCATAGGGTAGCCCGACCGGGTCCTTTGGTTCGGCGGCCTTGAGCGCCGCCAGCACCCGCTCGGCGGTGATCGGCAGCTCGCGAAAACGAATGCCGGTGGCATCGAATACCGCGTTGGCAATAGCCGCGGCGCTGGGCACCGAAGCCGACTCGCCCGCGCCGAGCGGCGGCTCGCTCTGGCGCGGCATCATCATCACATCGACTTCGGGCACTTGCGGGAAGGTCAGGATCGGGTACCCACCCCACTCCTTGCTTGCCACCCGCGACTCTTCGAAGGTCACACGTTCCTTGAGCACACGGCTGGTGGACTGCATCACGTTGCCGTGGATCTGATGCTGCACGCCCGCCGGATTGATCATCATGCCGGCGTCATGGCCGACCACCACGCGAGTCACGGCGATGTCGCCGGTGGCCTTGTCGATTGCCACGTCGGCTACCCAGGCAGCCCAAGCGGCGCCGAAGCCGGGGAATTTGCTATGGATGTAGCGCGCGTAGGCAAAGCCACGACCGCGCAGCACACCGTCTTCGCTGGAGGTTTGCGCTGGCTGGGTGCGAGGCGTCCATTGCGCACGCTCGGCGGTGGCGCGAACCAGTTCGGCGGCGCGTTCGTCCGGTAGGTAACGGAGGCGGTATTCCACCGGGTCGACGCCGGCCTCGTAGGCCAATTCGTCGATATAGGATTCGTGGGCGAACACGTTAGGTAGCGCCGACACGCCGCGCAGCCATGAAGCGCGCACGATGGGCGCCATGTCTTCGATGCTGACGCGTAACTCGGGATACCGGTAATGGGGTACGGCGGTGCGATCACCCATTTCGTAAGCCACCGGCACCGGCTCTACCCTACCTGTTAGCAGCAGCGCCAGGGTCGGTGCGCCATTGGACGGGTAGCGGGTACGGAAGTCATAAACGGCCAAGTCGCCGGCGGAGTCGATGCCGCCGTCGACCTCCATCAACTGCGCGGTACCTTTGGGCTCCCAGGCGTGCTCCTGCTCGCGGGTCAGCTGCACGCGCACCGGCTTGCCGACCGCGCGGGACAGCAGCACGGCGTCAGCGCACACGTCGTCGGCGCAGTTGCGGCCGTAGCAGCCGGCGGCTTCCATACGGATAATTTCGATGCCGGCTTCATCGCATTCCAGCAGCCAGGCCAGATCGGCGCGTAGGGCGTGAGGATTTTGCGTGCCGGACCAGATGCGTATGCCGGAAGGCTGGAAATCGGCCACCGCGCAGGCCGGGCCGATGGAAGCGTGCAGCTGGTACGGCCACAGGTAGCGACGGGTCAGTCGTGTGGCGACGCCGGCCAGTGCCGCGTCGACGCCGCCTGTATCGTGCACCACTCGTTTTATGGATGGGTTGTCGCGTAGCGCCTGTTCGATATTGTCGAGGTTGGGCAGGTGCTGCTGCCAGGGCTTCCAATGCACCTTAAGCTCCCGGGCGGCCTTGATTGCCTGCTCCTCGCGCTCGGCGACAACGCCGATAAAGTCGCCGAGCACCACCACGCGGACGATGCCGGGGAGATGCGCGATAGAGCTTTCATCCACGCTGAGCAGGCTGGTACCGACAAACACGCCGGTGTCGTAGCCGTCGTAGGGTGGACGCACCACGCGGCCATGAAGCATGTCAGGCACGCGCATGTCGTGCACGAAGGTCAGCTCGCCAGTTGCCTTGGCTGGGATATCGACACGCGCCGAGCTTTGGCCCACCAATTTGTAGTCGGTCAACGGTTTCAAGGGGGCATCGCCGCTAATGGTCAGCACGATGCGCCGGCCCTGGATCAATTCAGCGAAGCTTAGCGCCTGGTCGTCGCGCCCATGCACCACGCCGGCTTCGATGCGCAGATCCGCAGTGCCGAAGCGCTCGGCGGCGGCCATCAGCAGCCACCGGCGTGCTTCGGCCGCGGCGTTGCGCAGCGGCACTGCGGAGATCTGCAACGTAGCGCTGGCGATGGTGGCGCCCTGGTTCGGTGCTCGAGCAGTGTCGCCAAGCACCATGCGCAGCTGGTCTAGGCGCAGGTCCAGTTCTTCGGCAACGATTTGCCCGAGTGAGGTCTGGATGCCGGTGCCAAGGTCGACGTGGCCGTTGAAAGCGTAGTATTCGCCACTGTCGCACAAGGCGATGAACAGGCCCATTTCTTTGGGCTTGAGCACCGGAGTCTGGCCCTTGGGCACCAGGCCGGAAGGCGGCTGGATCTCGGCGATCACCAACAGCACGCCATCGCGCTCCAGCAGTTCGGCCTGAGTGGGTAGGGTGCGGTCATTCATTGCAGTGGCTCTCACGGTAAAGCTGGGAGGCACGGCGCACCGCAGCGAGGATCTCCAGGTGCGTGCCGCAGCGGCACAGGTTGGCCGACAGCGCGCGGCGAATCTGCGCCTCGCTGGGGTCGGGGTTGCGATCAAGCAAGGCTTTGGCGGTCATGATCATGCCGTTCAGGCAATAGCCACACTGGGCTGCCTGGGCCTCAATGAAGGCTTGCTGCACCGGATGCGGGTGGTGACGGTCTCCGAGGCCTTCAAGGGTGGTGACGTTACGATTCGCTACCCCGCTCAGCGGCAATACGCAGGAACGGGCGGCCTTTCCGTCGACAATCACTGTGCACGCCCCGCATTCGCCCAACCCGCAGCCGAACTTCGGGCCATTGAGGTGCAAGTCGTTGCGCAGCACCAAAAGCAAGGGTGTGTCGGCCATGGCGCTGCAGGTCACAGGCTGGCCGTTGACGGTACAACTAACGCTGGCCAGGGCGGTGGGCGATAGAGGTTTGTTCATGCCACTCTCTATTTTCGTGTAGTACTTACTACATCAAAAGGCAAGAACGGTACCAACTAGATAGTGGAGCGGGGTATGCCGAAGATTGGAGCGTCGCCGGGACAGTGCCGGCGCTCATCGTGCGCGCGGTCAGACAGGCTGGTCCGCCGGATCGGCGACCATCTTGCGCAGTAGGAACAGCATTGCAACCCGTTCGACGGGGTTGAGGTTGCTCATGGTTAGCTCGCTGATCTCCTGAGCTGCGGGCACCGTCCGTTCGACCTCCACGCGACCCGCTGCGGACAAATGCACGATGACCTTGCGCCGGTCCTGAGCATCATGGCCCAGCTCCACCAGTTCACGGGCCTTGAGGCGCTCGACGATGCCACGGATGGTGGCCTGGTCCACGGCAGTCAGTGCCACCAGTTCAGTTAGCGAGCTGGGACCATTGTCGCGCACGGCGCAAAGGGTGATGAACTGGACTGCGGTGAGCTGCGACTCTCCGACGTTTTGCTGAAAGATCGCCACATGGCGCTGATAAGCCTTGCGCAGCAAGTGCCCCACCTGTTCGGCGAAAGCGTAGGAGGAATCTGGGGAACTCATAGGCAAGACAGGTCCGGGGCAGCTGGAAGTCGCCTAACGATAACTCAAACCCCGTTGCCGCCGCGCGTCCTGACCTCGCGTCACGGACGCCTGCGGCTCTAGGTCAGCGAGCGATGGAAGCTGCCGGGGCAACCACGTCGCCGGCCAATACCACGGCCTCATCATCCAGGTAGATGTCGCAGTTGCGCAGCGGGATGTCCATGTGGCACGGCGTCTTGCGCTTGCCACCCACTTCGGTGTTGGGGCCGGTGGAGAACAAGAAATTGCCGTAGAACGCGCGGGCGTCCATGCACATGCCGTCGTTCTTGTCGTGCAGGCCCATGGCGGTCCACTGCGCACGAGGCTGCAGACCCCAGCCGATATGGGAGATGCCATACACCTCGGGGTCATTGAAGTACTTCATGTAATCGCGCAGGTACTCGGCCTCGAATCCCCCGTGGATGCGGGTGATGAAGCCCTTTTCGATCTCCAGGGTGACGCGCTCGCGGCAGTAGGTCTTGAACGGCAGCATGATATCGCCGACGTCCAGCACCAGCGTGCCCTCCGCGGTTTCCTCGTTTGGCCAGGTAAACAAGAAGCCGCTCGGCCAGTGGTCCCAGCGGCCCGGTGCGTCGGCGTAACCATATTCGGTCACGGCCGGGTATTGCCCCAGCGCGGCGCGGAAGTCAGTGCCGGCGCGGGAGCGCACGGTCATGCTGCGGGCCTGCTTGAGTACCGCTTCGGCGGCCATCACCCGGGCTTTGTCGGCCTCGTTAGGCAGCATGCGCGCCAGCACTTCCGGGGGCTCCACCGCCAGCAGCATGCGCGTGCCAGTCTTGAGGATCTGCTCCTGCTCGGGCGAGTGCAGCAGCATCATGGTGTCGATGATTAGGTCGGCTGCCTCCAGCGCCCGCTGGGCCGCGAGATTGCCGGTCAGAGCGGTATCGCCGCAATAGGCGGTCATGTCGTTGCCCATGGCCACCTGCGCATTGAACGCGGGCAATTCCACAGCGTAGGTTTTGGCACCCAGACGCTGGGCTGCTTCCATCGCCGCGCGTACGGTGCGCGGGTTCGAGTAATGGGCCTTGAGAATGGCCACGCTCTGGGTGGCATCTACTTTCGAAAGCTTGAGCACGTGCTCGAACATCTGGGTCAGTTCACCGTCGCTGACAGCCATAGCATTTTCTCCTGAGCCGGTGGGCGGGATATGCACCACGAAGGCACGGCGCGCTTTGTGATGGTGCACATATGCAACGTATACGCTATTTAATGCCTAGGGCGTAAGGTGTTCAGCTGTATCTGCAAAGCGCAAGCCAATTGGTCTCGATGGCGAAAAAGCCTGCCTATTCCAGCAATTCAGGCGTTATTGAGACCTGAAACGTTTTTCCGGCTCCCCTCAAAAAATCTCTTCCCAGAAAAAAATAATGATGCATACACTGTAAATGCGTTCCGATCCCGCGCTTTGAGATCGGCTTTCGAGGAGAGACGCCCATGGGGGTTAAACACCGAATCGCTATCGTCGGCGCCGGCCTGGGCGGCGCTGCAGCAGCCGCCTCGTTGCAGCAAGCAGGCTTCGAAGTCGATATCTACGAACAGGCGTCGCACTTCTCGCGGCTAGGCGCCGGGATCCATATGGGTCCCAACGTGCTAAAGATCTTCCGCCGTCAGGGCATCGAAAAGCAGCTTGAAGCCATGGGTTCGCACCCGGAGTTCTGGTTTAGCCGCGACCAGGACGGCGAGTACCTTTCGCGCATCCCGCTGGGCGACTTCGCCCGCAATGAATACGGCGCCGCCTACCTCACCGTGCACCGCGGTGACCTGCATGCCCTGCAGATGACTGTCCTCAAGCCCGGCTCGGTGCACTTCAACAAGCACCTGGCCAGCCTCGATGAGAGCGGCAGTGACGTGCTGCTGACATTTGCCGACGGCACCCAGGCCCGCGCCGACATCGTAATCGGCGCCGACGGCATCAACTCGCGTGTTCGTGAGCACCTGCTAGGCGTCGAAGCACCCACCTACAGCGGTTGGGTCGGCCACCGTGCATTGATCCCCGCACACAAGCTGGCCAAGTACGATTTCAACTTCGAAGACTGCGTGAAGTGGTGGTCGGCCGACCGCCATTTGATGGTCTACTACACCACCGCCAAGCGCGACGAGTACTACTTCGTCAGCGGCGTGCCCCAAGCCGAGTGGGAAGGCGGCAACGCGAGCTTCGTCGACTGCGACCGAGCGGCCATGTTTGATGCGTTCAAGGGCTACCACCCAAGCGTGCAGGCGCTGATCGAGAACGCTGAAAGCATCACCAAATGGCCCCTGCTTAATCGCCAGCCGCTCCCTGTATGGAGCAAGGGCCGCTTGGTGCTGCTGGGCGACGCCTGCCACCCGATGAAACCGCACATGGCCCAGGGCGCAGCCATGGCCATCGAAGACGGCGCTATGCTCGCCCGTTGCCTGATGGAAACCGGTCTGCGCGACTACGCCACGGGCTTCCGGCTGTACGAGGCCAACCGTAAGGAACGCGCCTCTCGCGTGCAGGCGGTATCCAACGCCAATACTTGGCTACGTACCCAGGAAGACCCTTCATGGGTATTCGGCTACGAGCTGTTCGACCATCCGCTCAAATCGGAGAGCGCGGCATGAGCCGCCTTCTCTACGGCGCCAACGTGCAGGCCAACGGTATCCGCCAGCACTACCTACGCTATGGCGGCCAGGGCCAGCCACTGCTCCTGATTCCGGGCATCACCAGCCCGGCGATCACCTGGGGCTTCGTTGCCGAGCGCCTGGCTGAGCACTTCGATACCTACGTGCTAGATGCCCGCGGCCGCGGCCTGTCGGCGACCGGCCCGGAACTGGACTATGGCACCGACGCTTGCGCTGATGACATCGCCGCCTTCGCGGAGGCGCTGGAACTGCAGGATTGCCTATTAGTGGGCCATTCGATGGGCGCGCGCTTCATCCTGCGTGCGGCCACGCGCCATCCCGAGGCGCCGTTCAGCCGCCTGGCGCTGATCGACCCGCCAGTGTCCGGCCCAGGCCGCCGCGAATACCCCGGCAAACTGCCCTGGTACATGGACTCCATCGCCCAGGCGACTCAAGGCATGGACGCCGCCGACATGCTTGCCTTCTGCCCGACCTGGAGCGAGGAGCAACGGGCGCTGCGTGCCGAATGGCTGCACACCTGCTATGCCCCGGCGATTCTCAAGGCCTATGAAGACTTCCACGAAGTGGACATCCACCAGGACTTCCCGGGTAACACTCTGCCCACCCTGCTGATGATCGCGGGTAAGGGCGGCGTGATTGGCGCCCAAGACGAAGCCGAGATTCGCGAGCTGCAGCCATCGATCCAGACCGTGAAGGTGGAAAACGCCGGGCACATGATTCCCTGGGACGATTTCGAAGGCTTTTTTATCGCCTTCGGCACCTTTCTTGGCCACCCCCTGAGCTGATTTCGGAGACACACCATGACCAAGGTCTACCGCATCGGCCAGATCGTGCCGAGTTCGAACACCACCATGGAAACCGAGATTCCGGCGATGCTCACCGCGCGCCAGTTGATCCGCCCCGAGCGCTTCACCTACCACTCGGCGCGCATGCGCATGAAACACGTGAAGAAGGAAGAACTGGCGGCCATGGACGCCCAGTCCGACCGCTGCGCCCTGGAACTGTCTGACGCCTGCGTCGACGTGCTGGGCTACGCCTGCCTAGTGGCGATCATGGCCATGGGCCGCGGCTACCACCGTGAATCCCAGCAGCGTCTGGGTCAAGTAGTGATGGACAATGACTCCCAGGCCAAGGTGATTACCAGCGCTGGTGCCCTGGTGGAGGGTCTCAAGGTGCTCGGCGCCAAGCGCATCGCCCTGGTGGCGCCGTACATGAAGCCGCTGACCGAGCTGGTGGTGGACTACATCCAACATGAAGGCATTGAGGTGAAGGTGTGGCGTGCCCTGGAGATTCCAGACAACCTTGAAGTCGCCCGCCATGATCCGACCAAGCTGCCCAGCATCGTTGCCGGACTAGACCTGACCGAAGTGGACGTTATCGTGCTCTCCGCGTGCGTGCAGATGCCCTCGCTGGGCGCCGTCGCCAAGGTCGAGGCGCAAACCGGCAAGCCGGTGCTCACCGCCGCCATCGCCACTACCTACGCCATGCTCAAAGCCTTGCAGCTGGAGCCCATTGTGCCCGGCGCCGGTGCCTTGTTATCTGGCGCTTACTGAGAGGCCCACCATGAGCACCGTAGAAGACAACTATGCCGGCGTCTGGGGCAGCCGCGTCGGCTTCGGGCAGAGGCCCGCGCTGCTGCTGATCGATTTCATGCAGGGCTACACCACGCCTGGCGCGCCTTTGTTCGCACCAGGTGTGGTCGAGGCTGTGGCCCATAGCGTTGCGCTGTTGGCGGCCGCGCGGGCCCGGGACATTCCGGTGATCCACACCAATATCCGGTACCACCCCGGGCATTTCGCCGACGGCGGCATGTGGGTCAAGAAAGCGCCGGTAATGCAGGACATGGTCGAGGGCAACCCGTTGGTCTCGTTCTGCCCCGAAGTCCAGCCGCTGCCCAGCGAAGTAGTGTTGACCAAGCAGTATGCCAGCGCCTTTTTCGGTACCAGCCTGGCGCCCATGCTGCACGCGATGGGTGTGGACACCTTGATCATGCTCGGCTGCTCCACCAGCGGCTGCGTGCGCGCCACCGCAGTGGATGCCGTGCAGTACGGCTATCGCGGCATCGTGGTGCGCGAGTGCGTGGGTGATCGCCACCAGGCGCCTCACGAGGCCAACCTGTTCGACATCGATAATAAATACGGAGATGTGGTTTCCCGCGCTGCGGCGCTGGACTACCTCGCCACCCAATAAGCGGCCACCGGGTAAGCGTTCGTATAAGAGCCGCTCCTGACCCTATTGCTTCCTGTCTATCAGCGAACTCAGCCCGTAGCACCGCGAAAAGCGGCCGAATCAGGAGGCACGACCATGTCACTCAGCGAAACCAGAGCCCTCGAAATGCCGCGTGCTGGGGAGTACGACAGCTATCGCAAGGTCATCTGGAGGATAATCCCTTTCCTGTGCTTCTGTTACTTGGCTGCTTACCTGGATCGCATCAATGTCGGTTTCGCCAAGTTGCAGATGCTCGACAGCCTGCACCTCAGCGAAACCGCCTACGGCCTAGGCGCGGGCTTGTTTTTCGTCGGCTACATCCTGTTCGAAGTCCCGAGCAACTTGGTGCTGGAAAAGGTCGGCGCGCGCTTTTGGATCGCCCGCATCATGATCAGTTGGGGCCTGCTCTCAGGACTAACCATGTTCGTCTCCACCGAGTGGCAGTTCTATACCCTGCGCTTCCTGCTGGGCGCGGCTGAAGCGGGCTTTCTACCGGGGGTGCTGTACTACCTCAGCCAGTGGTTCCCCTCGTACCGCCGCAGTCGCATCATCGCCCTGTTCATGATCGGCCTGCCGCTGTCGAGTCTGATAGGCAGCCCGCTGTCGGGCTGGATCATGGGCAATTTCGGTGGCGTCGGCGGCTTGGCTGCGTGGCAGTGGCTATTCCTGCTGGAAGCGGTGCCAACCGTGGTACTGGGCTTCCTGTGCTTCGCAGTGCTACCGAACGGAATTGCCGACGCGAAATGGCTCAGCAGCTCTGAAAAGGCTGAACTCAGCGCGGTGTTAGCCAAGGATGAAAGCGAGAACCTCGGCGGACATTCGTTCCGCGACGGCTTCTTCAACATAAAGGTGTGGATGCTCGGCGGCATCGACTTCTCGATCCTGCTCAGCGCCTACGCAATGGGCTTCTGGCTGCCGACCTTTATCAAGAATGCCGGGGTCTCAAACCCCGCCGATATCGGCTTGCTGGTGGCCATTCCGAGCCTGGCCGGATTGATCGGCATGCTTGCCATCGGAGCTAGTTCGGACAAGCATCGCGAGCGCCGCTGGCACATCATTGTGCCCTTCATTATCGGCGCGGCGGCAATGTTCCTAAGCACCTTCTTCACCCAGAACGTGGTTGTTACCGTAGCGCTGTTTTCCCTGGCTTCAATGACCATCATCGGCGCCGTGCCGGTATTCTTCAGCCTTCCAGCAACCTTCCTCAAGGGCACCGCGGCGGCGACCGGCTTCGCCCTGGCCTGCTCGGTGGCGAACATCGCTGGGCTGGTAAGCAACTCTCTGATGGGCGTGGTGATGGACCACTTCCATAGCGCTCAGGTGGCGATGTGGATTTTCGCGGCCTGCCTGTTGCTGAGCTCATTACTGGTCGTCGCGTTGCCGGCGAAGACGGTCAACCGCTAGGCGGGGTAAAAGCAGCGTCGCTGGCGCTGCTTATGTCGTGTAAAGGCACTGCTGCCGCGGGGGCGATTAGCAAATTTGCGCTTGGGCATTGTATGCGTTCAAGGTGCATGACAAGCAAAGTCAAAAGCCTCGGTCGGCAAAGCCGGAAAAGACTTCCCCATGCGATTCTCTTAGGCCCGAGCATCGTCATAGGTCCTATAACGGCCGAGGGGATTCAGGACACCTTGATAGCCTTCAAGCCGGCGCTGGTCGAGCGCGTACTGGGGAGCGGAGCTTGGCCATCATCTGGCCGATCTACCCGGCGCTGCGCGCCCGCAAGGCACCAAGAAACAGCGGAGCGGCACTCGAGGCACTTAGGGCAAGCAGCATACGACGATTGCCGCCGCTTAAGCATCGAGCCTCGGATTTCACAATCCGCTTCTTCGTGTTCCTCAGCCAAGGCTGCGCATGACTGAAAGACTGCGATGGATTAGTTTGCGATCCGGTATGAAGAGCGCATCACGACGCCAACCTGGCTATTTCACTGTCCACCAGGTGGCGGGCCTTAACCGCCTGCACACGAAAGCTGACAGTCGCTGGCCGGGCTGCAGTGGTTTTGTTATGTATCCCTCTCCTGCAGGAATGCCTCTAACTCCGCCCTCGCCGGGCAGGTCGCCGGCCCCCGCCGAGTGACGGCGACTGCCGCGGCCGCGTTCGCCAAACGGGCGGCTTGCACCTTGCCCAGACCACGCGCCAAGCCCGCCAGCAGCACACCAGCATGGGCATCACCCGCCCCGTTGCTGTCAATAGCCTTTACCGCGAAACCCTCGACCCTCTGGCGCCAATCGCCTTGAGCCAGCCAGCAGCCGGCGGGGCCGTCGCGGACAACTACCAGGGCATCGACCGGTAACCGCTCAACCAGTCTCTGCAGGGCATCTTCCGTATTGTCGGAGGCGGTGAAGCGCAAGGCTTCATCGCGGTTGCTGCTCCACAAGCTGACCCATGGTAACAGGCGCGCCATCGATGGCGCGTCCGGTTCAGTCACCAAGGGCCCCGGATCGAACGCTAGCGAGCAGCGGCCGGCCTGCTGCGCCATCCAGTCCAGCAGCCCCTCGGCCTTGCCGGGGTGCAACAGACTGTAGCCGCTGACCATGATCCAGTCTTCAGCCGTGGGCACCAGCCCGGCAAGGTCGGCGGCGGCCAACCCGCCCTCAGCGCCAACATGGGAAATAAACGAGCGCTCCGCGCTGGCATCCGTCAGCGCCACCGACAGGCCTGTGTCCGCGCCCGTGCTGATCGGAAGGAGGACCGTGATCCCTTCCTCGATCATTGCCTGGCGCGCCAGCTCGCCAAAGCGGCCACTGCCGTGGCGCCCCAGGTAGCAGGTCGCCAGCCCATTGCGCGCGGCGGCAGCCATCACGTTGAAACCGCCGCCGGTTTCGAAGCTCGCGCAGCTGGCTAGCACGTCCTGGCCGGCGATTGGCAAGGCGTCCACCGCCATCACCAAGTCGATGATCACCTGGCCGGTATAGAGCAATCTAGCGGGCATGGAGGTTCTCTTACATCAAGGTAGAAGGCTGGCGGTCACGGCAGCCGCCCAGCAGGGCATAGAGGCCCCCGGCAATCACGAAGGTGACTATCCACCCCAGGCCGTTCTGACCGAACCAGGAGTCTGCCAGCCAGCCGTGAAACAGCACGTTGGTGGCAGTAGTCTTGACCGTGGTGAAGCTGAAGCCGAGCACGATGGCCACTGCCCAGGCACCCAGCGCGCGCCATTCAACGCCGCCCTGGTACCAGTAGGCACTGGTGGGGCCGACGTTCATCAGATCTGCCGGCACGTAACGATGTCGATGCAGCAGGTCGACCAGGAAGATGCCCACCCAGGCGGTGATCGGCACTGCCAGCAGGGAGATGAAGGTGATGAAGGGGCCGTAGAAGCTGTCGGCAAACAGCATGAAATAGATTGAGCCAGCAAAGATGACGATCACGTCGACTACAACGGCGTGCACGCGCTTCACTCGTAGGCCGAGGGTCAAGGTAGTGAGGCCCGCCGAATACACCGACAGGTTGTTGGACAGCAGCAAGCCACCGAAGGCGGTGATCAGGTACGGCACCGCCATCCAGGCCGGCAGCAGTTCGCGGATCGCCACGATCGGGTCGGCAGCTGAGGCTAAGTGGTTGTCGCCTACTGAAATCAGGCCGCCGAGGGTGATGAGCAGCACCAAGGGAATGCCCGCGCCAAAGGCCGCCGAAGCCACTAGGGCACCGGCCTTTACGCTTTTATGCTGATAGCGCGACATGTCGGCGCCGGCGTTGGCCCAGCCGATACCGGTGCCCGCAGCCATAGTCCCGACACCGATCAGCACGGCCGACAGCGGCGCGGGGGTCGCGGCCCACACGGCAGTCCAATCGATATGCAGCGCCAGGAAACCGCCCACGGTCAGGTTCAGCGCGCCGAACACCCAGGTCGCCCACTTCTGGATTACCAACAAGGTGGCGTGACCTAAGCCCGAGACGCACAGGGTCAACAGAACGAACACTGCGATGAAAAGCAGGGTCAGCAACGGCGCCGACTTAGCCTCCACCGGCGTGCCCTTGGTGATCGAGACCAGTGACAGCAGGACGAAGGCCGCAGTGGTTGTGTTGACCGTTTCCCAGCCCAGCCGCGAGCCTAGCGACACAAGGGTAGGGCCAATATTGCCACGCATCCCGAAAATCGCCCGCGACAACGTCAGGCTCGGCGCGCGGCCGCGGCGGCCGGCGATGGACAGCAGACCCACCACGGCGAACGAACCGCCGGCACCCAATACCGCGACAATGAATGCCTGCCCGATCGACAAGCCCTGAAAGGCAACCAGCGTCGCCCCCAGCGGTAAACCTAGGATACTGATGTTAGCGGCAAACCACACCCAAAAGAGCTGCAAGGGGTGCCCGCTGCACTCCTGTTCCGGCACCGGTTCTATGCCGCGTGTTTCCAGTTGTCCTGCGTTGTTGGAGGTACTCATGGATGACTCCTGCGATTACTTGTTGTGGTTGGGGCAGGTATAAACAGCGATAAGGCAGTGAATTCTTATTAGGGTCGTGCGGCGGCGCCTGCGCTACGTAGTGCCAGCAATTGTTCGGTGAGGGATTCGAGATCAAGCGCGTTAACGGCCTTGATCTGGGCGATGGCCTCCAGCGGCCACACTTCCACTCCATGGGTGGCGCCGAGCATCGCGCCGAGCATTGCGGCGATGGTGTCGGTGTCGCCGCCTAGGCTGGCGGCCACGCCTAGTGCCGGATAGACATCGAGCTGGCCCTCGGCGACCGCATTGGCCAGGGCGAAGGCGGCGACCACGGATTCCTGGGAGGCAACCGAGGTACCGATGACGTCGTAGATCACGTCCGGCAGGCTGTCGGCGTTGCAACTGGTGCAAACCGCCCGCGACCAAAGAATGCGGGCAGCGATGTTGCCGCCAGCCACCCAGTGACCGCGGCTGTGGCCCCAGCTGGCGGCTTTGATGCCGAGTTCAAGGGCGGCCTGCAATTCGGCACCCTGCACGCCGGCCGAGACCACGGCGGCCACGGCGGCGGCGCTGGCGATACCCAGGCCGGTGTTGTGCGTCACCTGGCAGGCTTGCACCACCTGACCCATGAAGTACTCGGGATCGTCGATAGCAGCGGCGATGCCTATCGGCGCGATGCGCATGGCCGCGCCGTTGGTGGTGCCGAATCGCCCTGCTTGCTCGGGGCTGGCGCCACTCAGGATCATTTCTATGGCGCGCTTGGTCGAAGGCCCGAGCAGGTCCTGGGAGCCTTTGGTGCGCATCTCCGCTTCCCAGTCGATTAGGTCCTGGGCCAAGGCCGCGGGCTCGATGTGGCCGTGGCCGGCGAGTAGGCGTCGCGCGACGAGAATGGCTTGCTCGGTGTCATCGGTGATGGCCCCGGCCGGCATGTTCGGTGCAATCGGCTGGTCGCCGTCGGCGGCCTGCAGGGCGGTGATGCGGCCGTAACGGTCGCGGATCTGCTCGCGGGACAGGGACTGGGTCGGCATGCCCAGTGCGTCACCCAAGGCCAGGCCGTAGAAAGCGCCGAGGGCACGAGCTCGTGTCTGTTCGAGACTGATCATTGTGGGCTTCCGAAATTCAAATGCAGTTGAAAGTGCGCAGGGTCAAGTAGGCTTTCTACCTGTTCCATGAAGCGGCCCCGGGTATCGAAGGTTTCACGTACCACCTTTAGAAATACCGTGCCCTGCGGGCGCTGCAGGAGTTCGGCGGCACCAGAGTCGAGGGGTTCGGCGCCAATCCATTGCTTGCCGTACTGGCCCTCGTAGCCGTGGGCGGCCATGGAGGCGGTCAGCGAGCCGTCTTTCAGACCGCTCAACGGCAACTGTTCAAGACCGTCCACTGCTGGAATCAACGAGCGTTCCAGTGACACCACACTGCCATCGGCGGCACGGCGGCGGCGCTCCACAAGCACGAATTGCTCGGTACCGGCCACTGGCGCAAGCTCCTCTCGCTGCACTCGGCTGATGCCCAGCAATTCGGTGCTCATCTGTACTGCCCCAGCCGACAACGCGCGTGCCCAGCCGCTACTTTGGTCAAGTGGCACGCCATCGTAGGTGACGATGGAGCCGACGCCGGTCTGGGTAGCGATGTAGTTGCGCCGCTTGAGCTCCGACAGGGCTTCGCGCAGGGTGCCGCGGCTGACGTCGAATTCGGCGGCCAACTCATGCTCACCAGGCAGGCGCTCGCCAGAGCCCAGCTCACCCCGTTCGATACGTTCAGCGAGGGCTCGGACCACACGAAACTTCTTATCAAATCGAACCTGTTCAGACATGTACAATTTACTACCGTATTGGGGAGGGTTTGGCAAAGGAAAGTTGATTTTCTCTTGGAAGGTCGACTGCTCAGTCAATGGAAAGAGACATGCATCGTTAGCGTAGTCGAGGCCTACAGGCGAAGGGAGCGAGAAAAACTTCCTTTGAGGGGGTGGTAGTCCCGTATCCCGCAGATAGAGCAGCCAGTCAGTTAGTGTAATCAGTAAGTACATCTGAGGGGGAACGCCATGCACGATGCTGGAATGCCTTCCATCCACCCGGGTGAGATTCACCGGGAAAATTTCTGGTACCCATGAATAAGACGCCGTGCGCGCTTGCTCGCGCCCCGGGGGTCTACAACTACGATGTCAACGATGTCCTGTTGGGACACTGCGGCATATCGGGAGACCTAGCATTGCGCCTGGAAGCCGCGTTGGGGTCTTCGACAGGATTCTTGATAAGCCTGCAGGCGACCTACGAACGGCGCAAAGCGGAGACCGTAAAGGGCGAGGCGACTCGCGTCCCATGCTCGGCGGCGAAGCACGCCGCGACCGCCGCGCTCTTGGATGAGATCCAGTGCTTTGCGCCGGCATGGATGTGGGACCCGGCTACGTCACCCGAATACGAGGTAGAGCGCCTACGGCTTCTCGGGTGCGCGCACTTTCTGCTTGCCTACATGCCTCAGACCCGGGACCGCTGGATTGATAGTCCCGAGCATAGGAAGTTCAGGAATGTGCTATATCGAGGGTTATTAGTGGTGGAATACGAGCGGAAATACTAGGGAAGGGCTGGGCGAGTAGCGCAGTATGAGTTTGCGGGCGCCGTACTGTTTGCGGTGGGTGAGGCGCCCTTCCTTGATGCTGCAGCCGTAGCAGCTCGCATAGACGAAGCCTCGCAGCTGCGTGGCGACGTCGACCATGGTGGTAGTGACGGCCTAGGTGTCGAACCCCGGCCCATCCAGGATGCGCGGTGTGATACCCGGCTGAGCCTTTGAGCAGGGCGTTCATACCGGTATAACTGCCAGCGGCCATGCTGCCAATCATGTTGCTCTGTAGCCTGGCCGCGCTGGCGCCATCGGTCACGCGGATGACAACGGGGACGGGCTTGGACTAATCGGCGATTACTTGCAGCAACACGGCCAGGGTGCGCTTGGTGCCGAGTTTGCCGCCGGCGCCCTGGGCGTTGGTTAGCAGTGCAGGTGTTAAGTAGGACGACGGTGACATCGGCATACTGCCGGTACAGACCATGCCGATGACGGCCGTGAAGACGGTGGAAATGGAGCAGGCGCCCTGGTTGATCACGAGGACACGTACGCCGTGGTGGTATTCAGCCAAGGAGGGTTGCCTGCGCAGGTAGGTAAGTGACGCTGCAAAGGCTGGCGGATTCACGCGCGGGGTTTGTTCGCGCGTGAGCTAAAAATTCAATCGACGTTGCTGGCGACGGAGGTCCTAGAACGCGTCTTGATGGGCGCGCAACAGTTAGACCGGCGGCGTTTCGCCAGCCGTACCGAACGGCGCTTGTTTCGCCACAACCGAGAAACGTCGCGAAGCGGAGCGGTGCCAATGCGGAAGAACCAATATGCCCAGCCGGTGGTGGTCATCAGCCCGCGGCGCTGTTTGTGCTCCTCGAGTAGAACCAGCTCCTTGATGAATCTGTAAAAGCCAGCATCGCTGAGATAGTCGTCGTTGGCGCGCTCGACCACTCGATGTCCTAACCCGGTCACCATATCGAGAATGCACGCGGCAGGTAGAATGCACGTGGCTATCGGCACCACTATGATTTGGAACAATACCGAGTAGGCGGAGGAAAAGTCCGACCAGAGTGTTGGAAGCGCAGCGTAGAAGGTTTCCTTGTCAAGCAGGGCCACGACCACAGCCGCTATCACGGCGAGAAGCCCACCGAGATACGTCGCGAAGTTACTTGCACTTGGTAGGCTGAAAAAGCGACGGGTGTGAAGGGTCGCGGGGCTACCGGCGCGTCGCTCCAGTGACTGCCGCCATTCCCATTGTTCGATGAGCTCTTTGGCCAGCTCGGCAAAGTCTTCACGGCCAGCAAAGTGCTCGGAAATCATTCGCCGCTTCGCGCGATCCGTTGCCACTATTGCCTGCCGGATGCCTAAGATCCTTTTGCCCGGGTGATTTCGGGCGAAGCGACGTCGGTCGACCTCGACTAGGATCTGGGCGAGCCCCAGCAGCATTGGCATCTCCCAGAAGAGTGTCCAGTAGCAAAGATTCGCGTAGGTCGGCAGTCGCAGATAAACGTGGTGGTAGAAGAAGAGCGCTATCGACAGGACGACAAGAAACATCGATGAGGCGAAGAGGATGAAGATACGCGATCCCCAGACGAAGCTGGGTATGAGTCGGTATTCTCTCCGAAAGGTCTTAACGTGGTGGGCCACGGTTCGCATGGTCAGCTTCCCTACTTGTTGATTGATGACGATATTCCAGGGCCACACTAGGTCTCCAGCGATGCATGCCTTTCCGTAGCCATAGCTGTGACGACCGGCTACCTATTAGCCGATAGGTATTTAGCTGTGGTGGCCAGATCCGGGCTGGCCGGCCAATAGCTCGCGGCAGGAACGGCGCCGATGGTGTTAACTCGGTTGAGCAGCACGCGATATATATTCCAGGGCTTGAGCGCCTGGACTGCGGCTTCGCGATGCCTAAATCCACAGGCATCCTGTAAGCCGTTGACCTAGGTGCTGGCGTACTGCAGCAGCAGGTCGCGCTTGCGGTTGGCCAGGCCCTGGCCGCAGCTAGTTGCGCGGCTTCGTCCAGCCGCGACTGACCATCCTCCCATTTTGTCGTAGGCTAATTCTGGCGCGGTTAGGGTGTAAGCCGCTGGCAGCGCTTCCAGCGGCACTTGATGCATCTCGCGCTTCGCCTTTTCGGCCAGCTGCCACATGCCTCGTTCATGAGGTACGCGCATCCAAGGTGCCGCATGCCCCTGGTGTGTGCAGATGCCAGCGGATCTTGTGCGTGACGGGGCCGTAGGGCTGGCCGGCCGCGCCGATTGGCTACGTGGCGTGCACCTCGTAATTCTGGAGCTCTGCCGCGGCCGCGACGGGCCGACAGAACTCCGCGTTGTCCAGCGGCGGGTCCGGGTGTCCGAAGGCCACTTCGACAAGTGAGAAATGGTCAACTTTTGGATAGTGGATCACGGGGAGAACTACTCAAGGGCGGGCTTGTAGGCGAACGCCGCGAGCCGCCTGCAGACGCGTGTAAGCTCATCGATCAGCAGACGATAGTGCGGTGCGGTGTAGTTGCAGCGAACAACTGTCGCATAGCAAGAAATTCTTTCGATATGCGACAGGACCTCTACCGAGATAGGACTCCCAGCACCTATGGCAGTGGCCTTCTTCTGGAAGTATGAAATCGGGGGCGCATGGGTATTTGATGCGCGCGCGAAAATTCGGCCACGGATCGTCTGAGTGATCGGCAATCGAGCTGGATGAAAGATTCTTACAGCAGATCAGATGGCTCACGAGAGCCAAAAAGGGGGGACGGGGCTGCGAAGCAGCCGATGAAGCATTCAAATCGCAGGGGTTAGATCAAGAGCGCTGAAAATGACAGCGCCGGCGGTGATAGACGAGGTCCGCCGGCGTCGGTCAGCGTAATTACTCGCCCTGTAGCCAGCTCTCGACGGTGTCCGCACCGTGCTCAGATTTCCAAGCCTTCAGCAGCTTGTGGTTGCCGCCCTTAGTCTCGATGACTTCACCGGTTTCAGGGTGTTTATAGCACTTCAGAGTACGCGCCCGGCGCTGTTGCGGAACAGCAGGGGTACTATTTTTGCGACCCGAATTAGCGCTGCGATCAGGATCCAAGATTGCAATAACGTCCCGGAGCGATTTGCTGTGCTCGCCGAGCAGCGCGCGCAGTTTCTTTTCGAATTCGAGTTCTTTCTGCAGACGCTCATCGCTATTAAGCTGTTCCAGGCGCTGCTTGAGTTCTTCAATTGCAGCTTCGGTTTGACGGTATTCTTGGATCAGGGACATCGGGATCTCCTCGAGATTGAGCGGTGACTGCTGTTATAGCCTTTTCATTCACAAATGACTAGGACGAAACGCAAATAAATTATCGGAGCGTCACGGAAGCATCAACGATAATCCAATTTGGGTGCGCAAAAACCCATTTCGCTTCTGCTGGAGCGCGGTACTTAGCGTTTTCGATAGCAAACGCTCCGGTCCATATGATCCGCTCTTTGATATCCCGATGGAACGCGTCTTTTGCATCTCTGGGTAAATAAAAAACTAGAATCCTGTTTAATCATTGGATTTCAACTCAATACTAGGTCGGTTTTGAAAAAAATAGATCAATGCTCTAATTCTGTTGCTTCTCTTAAGCCAGTTCAGGCCGTCTAAATTCCGCAAGATTCTTTTTAGAAAATCTTGAACTTGATGTTAGTTGCCTGCCCTATGCAAAGACGCAAGTCACAATTTGAAAGATCGCAAATTTGATTATAATCGTGTTCAAAATTGCTGATGTTTAGCCCCTGGGTCGAGTAATTGCTGAGCTTGCTACGCGAGCTAGTAGTAAGTGACGGCCTTTTGTGTCTTTGCAATGGACTGAGTAATCTCGCTTTTTTTGAATTAATGCTGCAGGTGAGCCAAAATTATCAGCGGTATCAAGAAGGAATTCCCCTCACTTGCAAGCTTACTGTCTATCGCTACCTTACTGCTATTGTTTTCATGGGTCTGGTAACTCAACTCTTCACCAACACATTGCTTGGTTGCAAGCTTCACTCTCCGAGACTCAGCGGCTTTTTACCCATTGCTGCGATCGGTTGCGGTCCCTTTTCCAATTTATTCGTGCCAATACCGGGCAAACCCAAGCTGCCGTGGTGTGCGGTGACTTGTCGCCGCGCAGCGCGGGAGCCACCAAGCCGCTATGCGGCGCGGTAGCAACAGGCTTCTAGCTCGCCCATCCTGGGCGGCTGCGGATATGCCGCCATGTATCGAGCTGTTTTCCCGGATCAACTGTTCCCAGGGCCGGTCTGCGGCGAGCGGACATGCCGCCAACTGGGTAACTGCGGGCAGCAGCTGCATCTGGGACAACCGTTCCCAACGACTAGTGGTTGCATCAAACGCTTGCTAGCACATAGCTCCAGTAACAGGCAATCACGGCCAATTCCCCAGGTCTGCTGTACCCAGGGCGGGCATGCCGCCACAAGGGAGGCTCTGCTCCTGTCCTCATCATTGCTCAACCTGATCGCAGGGTGTCGATCCTGATGACATGGCCCGTTACTCCCCGCTTTCCGTCCGTTTATTACCGGTTTTGGGCTGCTTACTATCACAGTCTACGTTTTTCGGGTGCATGAAATGGACACCTATTTTCACGTTTTTCGGTTACTTACTTTCGCAGTCTAGCATTTCTCGCACACCCTGAGTTTCTTACTCGTTACCTAAGGCCAGACATCGAATTTGTACCCATCAGTGAGCGGGGAGTAACGGGGCTAGAGCCCCTCACCTGAACTCAGTTAGCCGGCAAATAGCCTAAACTGCCGGCCTCTCTAGCTTGCGATCATTTCCTTCCGCTTTGAGGATATCGCTCGTAAACGAGAGGTAATCACAGCCAAAGCGCGCACAATGGGCGCCAATCAAAGCCAATCTCATGAAGAAAGCGGCGTTCCTGGCCGCAAATGGCGGCGGTTTCTGGCTGGCTTTCTAGAAGGTGGCTTCAGTGTGGCTCAAATATGGCTCTAATGTGGCTCTAATGTGGCTCTAATGTGGTTGTATTGTGGTTCCAAGATGGCTCTAAGGTGGCTCCAAGATGGCGGCTCTATGGATTCTTGCTAGCTCGAAGGTGGCGTCAGTGTAGTAACAAGGTGGCTCTAAAGTGGCTGCAAGATGGCGCTCTTGTGACGACACCGCGAATGGAACCGTCGAGAAACGGTGAGATCCGGTCAATGCTTTGGAAAAAAATGGCTAGTAGGGCACGTTTTTCGCGTCGCTGGGTCAATGCCGCCCGGGTGGATACACCGGCCTGACAGCTAAAAGAGCGAGCCAGAATATCTATGCTGCGACGCGGCGTATCGAGCTGCGCTTTGTTCGCTTCGAGCGGAAGAGCGTTAGCATCGTCGCGACGGCGCCCCCGTGGGCAGCCTCGCCGGACGTTGACTAAGTGATCGTTTGGTAGGCTGAGTACTAAGCTCAGCGCGCGGCGTTTGGTATCAGGTAGCTACTGATAGCGCGGTACCTTGGACGTGTCTTATACCTGTGTGCTTAGGCCTATTGTCTCCTTGCGCTGTGGCTAAACCTAATAGGCCGCTTCTAGCCGTTCAGCGGGTGCGGTAAGGCCGATAAAATACAACTCGGCTACTAAACAGCTTACGGCATGCGGCAAAGCTACAGGCCATCAGGCCAAGTAAAGAAAGGCCAAAGATTATCCAAAGCGCTTTAGGTGCCTGGATACCTAAGCCGAAGCGAGCTAGTCGTATCACCCCATAGGACGCGACGAAGCTGATGCCAAAGACGATCCACAGCACGCTCTTCGGCGTTCCGTAATGGATCTCGGCATGGCAGCCTCGGCAAACACCAGCGCCCCACGGGATAGGTCCAAAGGCACAATGGCCACATCGCAAATCTGTCCTACGCATAGCTCGTTTCCTGAAGTTCTTATCGAGAGTGAGATGATCTATCGCAAACCGTACTGCCTGGTTACGATACCAGGACAAATCTGCGAGACAGGTTTGGTGGGCCACAGATTTGGCACCCACGGAAGCGCTGCAGAATACCCAATCGATGCTGCAGTAGCGGGTTCGTATAATCTATCTTATGTTAAATTAAGTTGGCGGCTGCAAGAATGTGCCTATGCTCGGAACTATGGCAGCTCCGAACAGCGCTGCCCACTTGGTCGCCTCGCTGGATGACTCAAACTGGCACGGACCCATGCCGGCCTCGTTTACCAAACACCGATTTAATCGTCTCGGTACTTCACTTAACAGCTTGCTGCGTTTACACCCTAGCCCTCGAGACTTCAGCGATTAAAACTTGCGGATGATCGCCCGGCGGAAGTCGTCGATGTGGTGATGAATGGCTTGAATGGCGGCTTCGCTATCCCGACTTTTCATGGCGGCGAGGATCTGTACGTGCTCTTCGTAGATGCGTTCGCTGTGATGCATTTCCGACATAGTTAGGTACCAGAAGCGTACCTGTTTTTCATGCAGGTTTCGAAGTAGCTCCGCGAGTACCCGATTACGTGCAGCGGCTGAAATAGCCAGATGGAACTGCAGGTCTACTTCCATCAGCCCAGTTACGTCCCGTTGTTTGAGCAGCGCCGGGGTCCGTTCGATGATGGTATGCATGGCGATGAAGTCGCTCTCTTGGGCGCGTTCCAAGGCCAGCTTCACGCATAGCTGCTCGTTGCAGACCCGCACGTCGATCATGTCGAGAACGTCATTGAGTGAGATAGCGGTGACCATAACCCCTTTGCGCGGCAGGATGGTCACCATGCCTTCCATTTCCAGCCGATGCAGTGCCTGATGAACCGGTGTGCGGCCCAACCCCAGCAGTTGAGTGAGCTGAGCTTCATTAATGGCGTCCCCAGGACGCAACTGACAGGTAATGATGCGCTGCTTGATCTGCGCATAGGCCAGTTCACGCATGCTGGCCCCGCTTTTGACAGGTGTAGACGCGCCGGTGGTGTCGAGCAAGGGAATATCCTCGGCAAGTTTCTGATATTTCACTGTATGGAAAAAGAAGGTGCTTGTCGCCCATTGGTTGGCTTATTCCCAATCAGTCTGAGCGAAATGCGTGCCGTGCACGCGCTGAAACGGTGCGTAAGCGCAACAACAACGCGTTTCCCGACTATTTCCCAGCATCCTTATCTATTCGCAACCGACTGAAGCAAAGCGACTTTTCCAGAATGCGTCATGGGCGGCATAGATATTGCTATGTGAAATAAGTGTGATATATCAGAAGTTGAACGGTAACCCGTCTGCTCACCTACCCTTCAGTAAAAGGATTAACGATGACTCAACTCAACCTCCACGTGATCGGCCATGGCGAAGTACGGGTCGACATCGACCATCTGATCATCGCCGGGTGGGCCGGCCGCGACAGCGCGGCGGTCGAACACCACATTGCTGAACTGGAGGCGCTGGGGGTGCGCCGCCCGACGCAGATTCCGTGCTTCTACCGGGTAGCCGCGAGCCTGCTCAATCCCGCCGCGAGCATCCAGGTACCCGGCAAGGATTCCTCCGGCGAGACCGAATGCGTGCTGATTCCAAGTCCGGTCGGGCTGCTGGTGGGACTGGGCTCGGACCATACCGACCGCAAGGTCGAAGCCTTCGACGTGACCGTGTCCAAGCAGATGTGCGACAAGCCCATCGCGACCAGCGCCTGGCGCTTCGCCGAGGTACAGGGGCATTGGGATCGCTTGGTGGTGCGCACCTGGCGTAACCGCAATGGCGTTCGCGCGCTGTACCAGGAGGGCCCGGTGACCGCGCTGCTGCCACCGGCCACCCTGTTGGCCAAGCTCAACGACAGTGCGGCCCTGCCGGCCGGTACCGCGATGTTCTGCGGAACCCAGCCGGTGATCGGCGAGCTGGGCTATGGCGAAGCCTTCGAGATGGAACTGTTCGATCCGGTGCTGGACCGCAGCCTGCGCCACGTCTACGGCGTCGAGCCACTACCGGTAGCGGAGTGACCCGGATGAAATCCATCAGCGATCTGGCCCGGGAGCTTGCCGCGGGCATTACCACCAGCGAGGCCTTGGTCACCGCGGCACTGGCTCGCATCGAGAGCCATCGCGCCGCGAGCGGCCACGCCTACATCAGCGTCGAGGCCGAGGCGGCCCTGCAGGCGGCACGGGCCAGCGACCAGGCCCGCGCCGCCGGCTATGTGCCTTCGCCCCTGGCCGGCCTGCCGGTGTCGATCAAGGACCTGTTCGACGTACGCGGGCAAGTCACCACCGCGGGCTCCAGGGTGCTCACCCAGGCGGCGCCAGCCAGCGGCGATGCGCCCGTGGTGGCCCGCTTGCGCGCCGCTGGAGCGATCTTGCTCGGCCGCACCAACATGAGCGAATTCGCCTTTTCCGGCCTGGGCCTGAATCCCCACTATGGCTCGCCCGTCAGTCCGGTGGCGGCGGAGCGTATTGCCGGTGGCTCCAGTTCCGGTGCCGCCGTGAGCGTCGCCGAGGGCATGGCCGTGGCGGGCCTGGGCACCGATACCGGTGGCTCGCTGCGCATCCCGGCAGCCTTCTGCGCGCTGGTAGGCTTCAAGCCCAGTGCACAGCGGGTGCCGCTGGCGGGCGCCTTCCCCCTGGCCAGCAGCCTGGACTCCGTAGGTGCCCTGACCGGCACGGTGGCCGACAGCATCCTGCTCGATGCAATTCTATCGGGCGAGACCCTCGACACCCGCCCGGCGTCCCTGGCGGGACTGCGCCTGGCGGTGACCCGTGACTTCGTCTTGGACGGACTCGACCAGACCGTGGCCAGGGCCTTCGAGCGCAGTCTGCAGCGCCTCAGCGACGCGGGCGCGGTAATCCGCTGGTTCGACTTTCCCGAACTGCAGCTGTTGCCAACCCTCAACGCCGCGGGCGGCCTGACCGCCGCCGAGGCTTGGTACCTGCACCAGCATTGGCTGAGTGGCGCTCAGGCCGCCGACTACGATCCGCGGGTGGCCCAGCGTATCCGCCGTGGCCAGGCGCTGAGTGCCGCCGACTACCTGCACCTGCAGGCCCAGCGCAAGGCCATGCTGGCCGTGGCCAAGGCCCGCCTGGGCGACGCCGACGCCTGGTTGCTGCCGAGCGTGGCGGTGGTGCCGCCCCTGCTGGCGGCGCTGGAGCAGGACGACGAGCACTTCTTCGCCACCAACGGCCTGGTGCTGCGCAACACCAGCGTCATCAATTTCCTCGACGGCTGTGCCCTGAGCCTGCCGTGCCATAGCAGTGATGAGTTGCCAGTGGGCTTGTCGATCGCCGGTCTCAATGGCCAGGACGCCCACGTGCTGCAGGTGGCCCGCAGCGTGGAAGCCCTGCTGCGCAGCGCCTGACGCCAACCGCGCTCGCGGCCGAAACCGCGAGCGGTACCCCTGTGAATCCGTATCGCGCCACGACCCGCCCAGGGCCGCCCCCCGCGCCGAATCGATGGAGATGCACCATGAGCCAAAATCCCGTCCTGACCGCCGCTTCACCCGGCATGAGCCTGGACCATGCCGCCACCCAGGCGACCTTTCGCAAGATCGCCTGGCGCCTGCTGCCGTTCCTGGTGTTTCTCTTCGTACTGGCCTGGATCGACCGGGTCAACATCGGCTTCGCCAAGCTGGCCATGCTCGACGACCTGGGCTTCAGTGAGGCGGTCTATGGCCTGGGCGCCGGCATTTTCTTCATCGGCTATTTCCTGTTCGAAGTGCCCAGCAACCTGCTGTTGGAAAGGATCGGCGCGCGGCGCACCCTGGCGCGCATCACCATCCTTTGGGGGCTGACCTCCATGGCGATGGCCTATGTGGAAAGTCCGCTGTCGTTCTACCTCCTGCGCTTCCTGCTCGGGGTGTTCGAGGCAGGTTTCTTCCCCGGCGTGGTGCTCTATCTCACCTACTGGTTCCCGGCGGCGCAGCGCGCGCGCATCAACGGTATGTTCATGACTTCCTTCGCGATTGCCGGCGTGGTGGGCGGCCCCCTCGCGGGTTTCATCATGAGTCGCATGGTGGGGGTCGGCAGCCTGGCCAACTGGCAGTGGCTGTTCATCATCGAAGGCATTCCCTCGGTGCTGGCCGGTATCGCCGTCCTGCGCTACCTGCCGGAAAAACCGGCCAAGGCCAACTGGCTGACCCAGGCCGAGCGTGACCACGTCAGCGCGGTGATCGCGTGCGAAGACGCGGCCCCCGAGAAACACCGCGACCTGAAAAGCCTGGTGCGCAACCCCAGGGTATGGTTCTGCGCCCTGGCGTACTTCTGTATCGTGTCGGGCAACGCCACCATCGCCTTCTGGACCCCGTCGGTGATCAAGGCGCTGGGGGTCGACAACAACATGACCATCGGCCTGCTGGCGGCCATTCCCTTCATCGTCGGGACCGTGGCCATGCTCTGGAACGGGCACCATTCCGACAAAACCCGCGAGCGGCGCATCCATTGCGCCGCCGCCGCCCTGTTGGCCGGACTGGGCCTGATCGCGACCGGCCTGTGCCTGGGCAACGCGACCCTGGCGCTGATCGCCCTGACGGTCGCGTCGGCCGGCATCCTGGCCACCTTCCCGGTGTTCTGGTCGATCCCCGGGGCGTTCCTGGCCGGTACGGCAGCGGCGGGCGGCATTGCCCTGATCAACTGCATCGGCAACCTGGCAGGCTTTGTCGCGCCCTACATGATCGGCTTCCTGCGCACCCTGACCGGCAGCCTGGCCGCTGGCCTATATTTCGTGGCGGCGCTGGAGACGCTGGCGGCCGTGGTGGTGTTCCTGTTGTTCAAGGAGGTCAAGGTCAGCCGGAGCGCTTAGGATTTGTTTGAAATGGCGACGCGCCAACGACGATCGATACAGGCCAGAGTGACCGTCGCTTTGAAGCTGCTGGCCAGCTTGTCAGACCGGGTGAAAAGCTGACATTTTCCTTAAGCCAGCTGAGAACAAGCATTCGATTTTTATTTCGTTTGCGATAAATAATTTGATCGAAGAGCCGAGGCACGCTAGAGCAGGGCTTACGGCGCATCTTACGCCGAACAATCATTGGTTGAATAATTACACGGTCACAATGGCGCCGGAGTATTTCGCTGTCATATCCCTTAGACCACGATCCAACAGCAAGATTTGCGAGGCCCTGCCTCTGGTGCCTGGTAGACGCGCTAGGGGAATGAAACGCGGTTAGTTAGCCTGCGGCCCTTGCGACGAAATAAGGTCAGCACCCCTGGCATTACAGAACAGATAGAGTTGTACCCAGCCAACCAAGGCTACGACCCGGCGCGTGATCTAGCAGTTCGTCCGGCCCCCTAATTTTCGCCTCGCAAATCGTCTCATGTAGCGCGGATCGTGGTGGAATTCATCATCTAGGTATCACGCCGTTTAGCGCTTGAGCACAGGATCTAGAAGATGCCATTGAACATGTGCCGTCACGGTGTGGGCACCCTACTCGCTAGGTAGGGGAAGAGATGTCTTCGAACATCGTTCATTGCTGATTCGAAAGCTCGTAACGCGCAGCCATACCTGGCTCCACTGCTATCAAAGGTCGAGGCTGGCGAACTCATACATACCCTTCTACTACACCAGTTCAGGGCGAGCATACCTACGCTGTATAGTCGACTCCAGGGTGCGTGTTGCTTGAAGCCACGCTGAGCGAGCGTCGTACGCTAAGCCATTTGACCGATGCAAAGGCATTCCTTCCCCGCATTCATGCCGCGCCGCGCTTGGGCGACACTATCAATTGCAAAGGCTGTTGTTCGGATAGATAAGCATTGCTGCCTATCTTCGACGGGCTCGCCATCGCGTTGTGCTCGACGTATCTCCCACTACTACCCAGCCACTAGCCCCGGAAAATGGCGAGCGACTCGGTTTCTGTTGTGCGATTGTACGCCAAGCTCCTGAGTCGCTAAAACATTAATCAAGTACGGCTTCAATTGCGACGTTCCGCTTAGATAGTCCCTAAGCACGGTGGTACTCGCTACCAGATATGGTCAGTTTGCTACCTGAATGCATCTGGTCCGAGCCTAATTGGTGCGTTCGTGCTCCAAAACGGCGCATGAGATAGCAACAAAGCGCCGGCGAACTTAATTCCTTCGTTTTCACATTCCAGCAAGCCGCTGATTTATATCAGGGTTTTCTGACGAGAAAAGTGCTGGCACAGAGCTTGCTAATCAGTGATATATCAGAAGATCATCAGAAATGAATTGTCATTTTGTATGGTTAAGAACTGAACGATAGATAAATTTGCTCTGTAGGCGATGAGCTGTTTCTGGTAGTGCTCAGCACATTTCTACTGGAAGACATAAGTCATCTTATGTCCCCGCCAATCGCTGCTTTCGAGTTCATTGGACCTACCTTGTCGCACCTAGCCGATTTCAATTGATGAGGAACATCTATGTTTGATAATACGACTCGTCCTGTGTCAATTATTCAGGCCGTTTATGTGGGTCTCGCATTTGCCGGTTTTCTATATGCCAGCAACGCAGCCGCGGCGCAGGGAAAAACCTTACGCATCGCAATGACCGCCGGAGACATTCCGCGTACCGTCGGTCAGCCGGATCAAGGCTACGAAGGTAATCGCTTCACGGGTATCACCCTCTACGACAGTCTGATTCAATGGGATCTCAGCGTGGCGAACAAGCCAGGCGTACTCATTCCTGACTTAGCGGAATCATGGTCAGTCGATCCGACCGATCACACTAAGTGGATCTTCAAGCTGCGCCAGGGCGTCACCTTTCACGATGGCTCGCCCTTCGATGCCAAGGCGGTGGTATGGAATGTCGACAAGGTACTCAACAAGGCGGCGCCGCAATACGACCCCTCGCAGATTGGTGTCACGGCCTCGCGCATGCCCACCCTACGGTCTGCCAGGGTAATTGATCCCTACACCGTCGAACTCACCACGTCTGAACCGGATTCTTTCCTGCCCTACAACCTGACCAACCTATTCATGGCCTCGCCAGCGCACTGGCAGGCTAAATTCGATGCCGTGCCGGCCGCGGTGACTGATCCGGCACAACGCGCCCAGCAGGCCTGGACGGCCTTCGCCGCCGACGCCTCCGGCACCGGTCCCTTCAAGATGGCCAAGTTCGTCCCGCGCGAGCGCCTGGAGCTGGCTGCCAACCCCGCATACTGGGATCCAAAACGCCGGCCGCGCATTGATCATGTGGTTCTGTTGCCCTTGCCAGAAGCTAGCGCACGCACTGCCGCCCTGCTGTCCGGCCAAGTGGATTGGATCGAAGCACCGGCGCCGGATGCCCTGGATACCATCAAGGCGCGTGGCTACAAGATATATTCCAATGCGCAGCCACATCTCTGGCCGTGGCAGTTTTCCCTGTTACCACAGTCGCCGTTCCATGACCATCGGGTGCGCCAGGCGGCAAACCTCTGTGTGAACCGCAACGAACTCAAAACTCTGCTCGGCGGCCAGATGGAACCGGCGACTGGGGTAGTAGAGCCAGGTAACCCCTGGCGCGGCTCTCCTACGTTCCAGATTCGTTACGACGTGACTGCGGCGCAGAAGCTGATGACTGAAGCCGGCTACTCCGCCGATCACCCGGCCAAGATCAAGGTGCAGACCTCCGCCTCGGGCTCCGGACAAATGCAGCCCCTGCCGATGAACGAGTACATCCAGGAAAATCTCAAGCAATGCTTCTTCGACGTCCAGTTCGACGTCGTCGAATGGAACACCCTGTTCTCCAGTTGGCGCCTTGGCGCGAAGGATCCTGCGGCGCACGGAGCAGACGCAACTAATGTGAGCTTCGCCACTATGGACCCGTACTTCGCCATGGTGCGCTTCCTCAGTAGCAGGGCGCTGCCCCCGGTCTCCAACAACTGGGGTTACTACGCTAACGAGAAAACTGATCAGCTCATCGCAAAGGCCCGCACGTCCTTCAATGAAGAGGTGCGCAACGAAGCTCTGGGGATGTTGCACGCCGACATGGTCGACGAGGCCCCCTTCTTGTTTGTCGCCCACGATGTCGGCCCGCGAGCCCTCTCGCCCAAGATAGGGCATGTAGTGCAACCCCAGAGCTGGTTCATCGACATCGCCACCATGACGATGAATTGACGCTGCCTGAACTTCCCTCGGGGCGGTTAGCCCCGGGCCTTGCCGCCATGGACTCCAGCAGCCCTTGCCAGAAGGTTTCCTACGATGATCGGCTATTTGCTCCGCCGTTTGCTCTATGCACTACCCATCATGCTAGGCGTAGCTTTTCTCTGTTTCATGCTCGTGCATATTGCGCCGGGCGATCCTTTGGTATCGATCCTGCCCGCCGATGCCTCGGCCGAGTTACAGCAACAGATGATGAGGGTCTACGGCTTCGATCGACCGTTGCCAGAGCAATTCCTGCGTTGGATGTGGCGCGCCCTGCATGGCGACTTGGGCACCTCCATCGCTACCAGCCGACCGGTGGCCGGCGAGGTGCTCAAGGCGGTGGGCAACACCCTGATGATCGCCGTATTCGCCAGCCTGATCGGTTTCGGCCTGGGCTCGCTGTTCGGCTTCGTCGCTGGCTACTTCCGTAACTCATTGGCGGATCGTCTCGCATCGCTTATATCAGTCATCGGCGTTAGCCTGCCCAATTACTGGCTGGGTATGGTGCTGGTCATCGTCTTTTCCGCCCAATTAATGTGGCTACCGGCCACCGGCGCTGGCCCAGACGGCTCTGGTGACTGGCACTGGAACTGGACGCACTTCCAATACCTGATCCTGCCGGCGATGACCATGTCCTTCATTCCTATGGGCATCGTCGCCCGCACTGTGCGGGCGCTGGTGGCGGATACCCTGGCGCAGGAATTCGTCATCGGCCTGCGCGCCCGTGGCCTAAGCGAAGGCGGGGTGCTGCGTCATGTGGTGAAGAACTGCGCACCCACCGCCCTGGCGGTAGTAGGCCTGCAACTGGGTTACCTGCTGGGTGGCTCGATCCTGATCGAGACCGTGTTCGCCTGGCCCGGCACCGGTTTCCTGCTCAACCAGGCGATCTTCCAGCGCGATCTGCCGTTGTTGCAGGGCTCAATCCTGATCCTGGCGCTGTTCTTCGTGCTTCTTAATCTCCTGGTCGACGTGCTGCAGACCGTTCTCGACCCCCGTATCGAACGAGGCTGACATGACAGCATCCATCCAGACATCCCTCACGTCTTACGCCCCCGGGGTAATGCGATCGCGCAGCCACCTTGCCAACGTGCTGCACCGGCTGTTGCGCAATCCGCTGGCGATGGTCTCGGCTATTGTCATCCTGCTGCTAATACTCATGGCGGTCTTCGCCCCCTGGATCATGCCCCACGATCCCTTCGCCACCTCGATGCTCAAGCGGCTGAAACCCATCGGCACGCCGGGCCTGCCCCTAGGCGGCGATGAACTCGGGCGGGACCTGCTCTCGCGGCTGATCCTCGGTGCGCGGTTGTCGTTGTTTATGGGCATCGCCCCGGTGATCCTGGCCTTCATCCTCGGTGGCACCCTCGGCATCGTCGCCGGCTATGCCGGCGGCTGGCTGAACACCGTCATCATGCGTTGCATAGATGTGCTCTACGCCTTTCCCTCGGTGCTCCTGGCCATTGCCCTGTCCGGCGCCCTGGGCGCGGGCATCACCAATGCCCTGGTGTCCCTGACCATCGTCTTCATCCCACAGATCGCCCGCATCGCCGAGAGCGTGACCACCGCGGTGCGGCGCAGCGACTACGTGGACGCGGCGCGGGCCAGTGGCGCCTTCGCCCTGCTAATCGTGCGCAAGCAGGTGCTGGGCAATGTGATAGGGCCCATCTTTGTCTATGCCACCAGCTTGATCTCGGTGTCGATGATCCTGGCCTCGGGGCTGTCGTTCCTTGGACTCGGCGTCAAGCCACCGGAGCCGGAGTGGGGGCTGATGCTCAATACCCTGCGCACCGCCATCTACAGCCAGCCCTGGGTCGCCGCGCTGCCCGGGCTGCTGATCTTCATCACCTCGGTGTCCTTCAACATGCTAGCCGACGGCCTGCGTTCTGCCATGGAGGTCAAGCAATGAGCCCATCTCCCCTGTACGCCCCGATTAACCCGCGCGACTTGGGCGGTCCCGCTCAGCCTCTGCTGATCGTCCGCGACCTGAAGAAGTATTTCCCGCTGAAGAAGACGGGTTTCAGCTTACCTCGAGAACGCCTGGCGGTACGGGCGGTTGACGGCGTGAGCTTCACCATCATCAAGGGCGAAACCTTGGGCGTGGTTGGTGAATCCGGCTGTGGCAAATCCACCACCGCCCGGCTGCTGATGCAGCTCACCCGCCAGGACAGTGGCGAACTGGTGTTCGATGGCCAGACCGTTGGCGAGGTGCTGCCGCTGCGCGACTATCGCCGGCAGACCCAGATGGTGTTCCAGGACAGCTACGCCTCGCTCAACCCCCGCATGACCATCGTGGACTCCATCGCCTTTGGCCCAAGCGTGCATGGTGTCTCCCGCCGAGAGGCCCTGGGTCGCGCCCATGACTTGCTGGCACGCGTTGGGCTGGAACCGAGTCGCTTCGCCGGTCGCTATCCCCACGAGCTGTCCGGCGGTCAGCGGCAGCGGGTCAATATCGCCCGGGCCCTGGCCCTGGAGCCCCGCCTGGTCATCCTCGACGAGTCGGTCTCGGCGCTGGACAAGTCGGTGGAGGCCCAGGTGCTGAATCTGCTGGCCGATCTGAAGGAGGCGCTGGCGCTGACCTATGTCTTCATCAGCCATGATCTCAATGTAGTGCGCTATGTCTCCGACCGAGTGCTGGTCATGTACCTGGGCGAAGTCGTTGAGGTGGGCGAGGCCGAGGCCCTGTTCGAGAACCCCCTGCACCCCTACACAGCAGCACTGCTTCGCTCGATGCCCAGCACCGATCCCTTGCAGCGCACCGAGGAAGCGCCGCTGGCGGGTGATCCGCCGAACCCCATAGCACCGCCGTCCGGTTGCCGCTTCCATACCCGTTGCGAGTTCGCGAAAGCCATCTGTGCCCAGCGCGCGCCGCGCCTCGTGGAGGCCGAGCCTGGCCGTAGCGTATCTTGCCTGCGCTACGAGGTTGACGCCGGCTACGTTTTCCACCCTATCTTTTCTCAGGAGGCGAGTTATGTCTGACGTCCTCATCCAGCTGCGTGACCTGTACGTGGAATTTCACCCTCCGGGCAAGCGGATCCAGGCGGTGAACGGGGTATCCCTTCAGGTCGGTCAGGGCGAGGTGCTGGCGCTGATCGGCGAATCCGGCTCCGGCAAGAGCGTGACGTTGCGCGCCCTGATGCGCCTGCATCCGGAACAGACCACTCGTTATGCCGGCGGCCTGCAGATCGCCGGGGAGGATGTGCTTGCGCTTTCATCCAAGGCACTGACCCAACTGCGCGGCAAGCATGTCGCCATGATCTTCCAGGAGCCGCTGCTGGCCCTCGACCCGGTCTATACCCTCGGCCAGCAGATCATCGAGGCCATCCGCCGCCACGAGGGCCTGGGCAAGGCCGAGGCCCGGGCGCGAGCCCTGCAGCTGTTCGAACGGGTACGCATCCCCAGCCCGGAACGCCGCCTCGACGCCTTCCCCCACGAGATGTCCGGCGGCATGCGCCAGCGCGCCATGATCGCCCTGGCCCTGGCCTGCAATCCGCAGGTGCTGCTGGCCGATGAGCCGACCACGGCGCTGGACGCCACGGTGCAGATCCAGATCCTGCTGTTGCTGCGCGAGCTGCAACACGAACTCGGCCTGTCCATCGTCTTCGTCACCCACGACATTGGTGCCGCCTCCGAAGTCGCCGACCGCATGGCGGTGATGTATGCAGGCCGCATAGTCGAGGAAGGCCCGACGGCCGTGCTGCTGACCCGGCCCCGCCATCCCTATACCCAAGCGCTGCTGAAAAGCCGTAGCGAAGGCGCCCTGCAAAAGGGCAAGCGCCTGGACAGCATCGGTGGCGCCCCACCAGACCTGTCCCGCCTGCCACCCGGCTGTGCCTTCGCCGAGCGCTGCGGGCTGGCCCAAAAACAATGCCGCCAGGCGGTGCCCGAGCCGACGCTGCTAGATAGTGGCCATCGGGCGGCTTGCTGGCAACTGGCGCAAACCGTGGCGCCCTGCATCACCCACTGAAACGTCTTCGACTGCCCGCGGAGCCCTCATGAACGCCCAAGCATACTGCTATCTGCCTACCCCGACCAACCGGTGCCTCACGCGGACATAGGCCCCTTAGGCGGCCTGACCTTCGCCGTCAAGGATATCTTCGATGTCGCCGGCTACCCCACCGGCTGCGGCAACCCGCACAAGCTGGCCGCGTCCGGCCCAAAGTCGACTCACGGCTCGGTCGCCCAACGGTTGCTGGACGCTGGCTTGCTTCACCGAAAAGGTCATCACCGACGAAGTGGCCTTTTCCATGACCGGCAAAAACGATCATTTCGGCACGCCACGCAATGGCGCTTCGCCCTTGCGCATTCCGGCGGGATCCGTTCCTCGACGAGGACGCCGGCGGCCGCCTATGCGGCCAACGCGTTTAATCGGAAAGTTTCGAACAACCGCGACGAGGTGCTCAAGGGCTTGGCCAACAAGGTCGGCCCCTTCTTCTTCAAGGGCAACTGCGTGCTCTGTGCGTAGCAGGCAGCCATGCTGCAGCCCCTGACGCTTAACAACTGGGGCAAGCCACCTGGTAGACCCATGCCGGCAGGGCCTACCAGGATCGCCTGTCTTACATGGCCAATCATCCCCTAGCAAAGCGACGCCTGAGCCAGTCGCCTAGCCTAGCCTATGGCTCGTAGGTGATGCCGCCCAGTCGATAGGTTGAAGGCGTCTTGAGCGGAAGCCGATCACCCTCCTCCATCTCCATCCGCGGGCCACCGGCGGGCAGGTAGAGATTGCGCTCCGCCCAAACCTTAGCCCGCGCCTTCACATCGCCGCGCTGCCGGCCGCGCGCTGCGCGATCAAAATCGCGCAGCGCGGAGACCTTCTGCTCAGCCTCGCCGGCGAGCACGAACACTGGCAGGTTAGCCTTGATGATGGCGTCCCACTTCTCGCCGCGCTCGCCGAACCAGAGCGTGCAGCGTGGATGGGGCGCCACAACCTTGTGCTTGATCAGCACCTGGTCGTCCGCCAGGTTGACGATTGTGCGCAGATCTTGGTACTCGGGCGTCTGCTCGATCGGTATTCCTTTGTGCTGCGCCCTACTCTCGGCCTCCGCCTGCAGCTGCTCACGCACGGTGGCCACCGGTACTCGCTGGTTGCTGGTGGTGTGGCCAGCCCAGGTGAACGAGATCCGCCGCGGCGCGCCATCGAAAGCGTGAACGGTGCGCTGCAGCTGCTTGGTGGTGACGCCGGCGCCCAGGGCACGCCGCAAGAGCCGCGGCCGCATCTCTGGGGTGTAGCCCAGGGCGAAGCGAAGCGCTTCGATCTCGTCGGTGACCGTCTGCTTGCTCGCATTGATGGCCAACACCTGCGGCAGCACGCTCGCCTTCAGGCGAAAGTAGCCCGGCAGGCGCATGACGGTGCCCGCGGCTTGGCCCACGTCGCGCTGGTGGCTGGCCAAGGCCGCGGTGGCCAGCGCGATCGCCGCCTGGCCGTCGACCTCTTGGACCTCGAGGACGTCAGGTGTCTTCTGCTCGTTCAGCAGCGGTACCTGCCACACGCGGCCGTCGACCACTAACCCTGGCCAGGTCGAATTGAAGCTGGCCAGCTGCTCGACGAGCACCTGGTGCGCACGCTGGATCCCTTCGTACATGGCGGTGCCCTCCTCACGGGCGTCAATCCCGACTGCAAAACTATACCACCCCTGAAGAATACAGACCCTATCCAATCGCTCTCCCTTCCTCTCCGTACCGCCTCGCCCTTTTCCTTCCTTCTCTCCTTCTCTCCTTCTCTTTTAACTCCCCTTTCCTTTCTGTCGCGCGCGGGGCGCGGGCGGTAGGGGGAGTCCGGGTATAGGGGGTATAGGGGGAGATTAGGGTGAGGTGTATGTACAGGGGTGGTATATTTTTTGCTGGATACGATGAAGAATCTGGCGATGGGCCAGTAGCGAGCAACACCTATCAAGTGTTGCTCTCATTGCCCTATCTCGTTGAGATGGGACAAGCCGAATGAAGAGTCATCAGTCTCGGAGGCGGCTCGCTAGCCGGGAGAGATCTTGCGAAACAACGTGGAGGCTTTCACTGGCATTTTGGGTACGCTGCAGGTCCTCTTCATTGTGCCGGGCGACGGTGACGATCTCCGCTAGGTTGCGGGCGATATCTTCGGCCACCGAAGTCTGCTCCTCGGCCGCCGTGGCGATCTGCCGGTTCATGTCGCGGATGGCTTCCACCGCCAGGGTAATGCTGCGCAACCGCTCGCCCGAAGCCACCACCTGATCGCGTCCGGCACTGCTTTCCGCGGCGCCCGCACGCACCGCTTCGGCGGCTTCGTGAGCCGCACCCTGCAGCGTCGCAATTAGTTGATGGATCTCGCTGATGGAACTGGCCGTGCGCACCGCCAGACTGCGCACCTCGTCGGCCACCACGGCGAAGCCACGCCCGGCGTCCCCTGCCCGAGCGGCCTCGATGGCCGCGTTGAGCGCCAGCAGGTTGGTCTGGTCGGCGATGCCGCGAATGACCTCCAGCACACTGCCGATACGCTCGCTATCGTGCTCCAGGCGGGCGATGACGGCGGCGGTGCGGGTAATCTCGGCATGCATCCGCTCGATGGTGGCGATGGTCTGGGTCATGCTCGTCTCGCCTTCCTGGGCCGCACGATCCGCATCGTTGGCCGCCGTGGCGGCGCTGCCGGAGTGACGGGCCACCTCTTCCGCCGTGGCACTCATCTCGTGCATGGCGGTGGCCACCTGATCGGTACGCGAAAACTGGTCGCGGATACCCTCGCCGCTGCGCTGGGCGATGGCGCCCAGCTCCTGGGTGGTGGCATCGAGCGCCCCGGTGCCCTGGCGCAATTGGCCGGCCAGATCGACGAAAAACTCGCGCAGGCGGTTAGCGGCGCGGGCCAGCCGACCCACCTCGTCGCGCCGCGACTCGGCCAGGGGCTGCCCCAGGCGACCCTCGCTGAGCTGGACCAGCTGCTCGGTGACCCGCGCCAGCGGCCCGACGATGCGGCGATTGACCAGCCAGGCGCTGAGCAGGGCGATCAGGGCGGCGAAGGCGAGCATGGCGCCGACCGCCAACAGCACGGTGCGCCGCGCCTCGGCACTCAGGGCCTCGGCCTGGCTGTTGGCGCGGGCGTGCAACGCGGTAACCAGACCGGACAGCTGCTCGCTGGTGGCCCGGTCGATGCCCTTGACCGCGGCATCGCCCTGGGCCGCGGCATAGTCCGCGGCGACATAGGCCGCCAGGCCGCGTCGATAGGCTTCGCCCATCTCCCGGTGGCTCTGGGCGAGCTGCTGCAGGCGCTGGCGCAGTTCGGGTTCATCGGCCCGCCGCTGCAACTGTTCCAGTGCGGTCTGGACCCGCGCCTCCTCTTCCTGGAATTGCTTCCAGTAGCGCTCGCGCTGGTCGGCGGCACCGCCACGCAACAGTACGTTCTTCCACTCCTGCACCTGGGACTTGAAGGCCAGGTTGGTGGCGTCCACCAGCCGTGCCTCTTCCAGCGGACCGGTGAGAAGTCTTTGATAGCCATCCAGTTGGCGGGACAGCAGGCCGAAACCGGCCAGGGCCAGCGCCAGCAACAACACCAGGCCGGCGCTGATAAGCAGCAGCAGCTGGGCGCGTACGGAGCGAGAGGGATTCATTTAGAGCACCTCGTAAAAGATAGCTCAATAATCCGCAACGAATAAAGTTATCGCAACAAGTAGCGGATGACCGCGTGCTTCTGAGGGACCAAATGTAGCTGCGGCCTTCCATGATTTGGTACCACCTAATCTGACAGCGCTACAGATTCCCTTCACATCTGCTTACCCTCCCAGACCTGCTGGACCCGGCATCCCCAGTCATTGTTCCGCGGTCTCTTTGCTACTCCTTTCCCTTCTATCGCGCCCAGGACGCAGGTGGCTAGGGGGCCGGCCCGGGCCGGAGGATGTGCCGGGGGTGGGTGTAATGAGGGGATATGTGTAGGGGGTACTGGACCAGCGGACGGATGCGTTCGGATAGGTTGGACGCAGCAGAGCTCTGTGCTGGCGCCCTGGGAGCGTTGTACGCTCTGATTGTTGTGTTGTGCGACGGTAACGATCTCCATCAGGCTGCAGAAAATGTCTTCGGCAACCGGGATCTGTCCTTCAATTACGTTGGCAATCTGCAAGTTCAACTGATGACAAACATATCCAACTGCATTACATCCCACCTATCAAACCCAGTCTTCGTACACAAGGCCGGGGACCCGGCTGAACTCACGCACATTGTTGGTCACCAGGTTGCAGCCGACAGCGATTGCATGCCCAGCAATGGCTGTGTCGTTCGGCCCGATCGGTGTACCCGCGGCATTGAGGTGGCGCATGACCTCAATCATCGCATCGACTGCGCGCAAGTCCCAGGCAATCACCGCATCCAGTCGCCGAACGAATTCGTCCACCATACCCTTGTGCTTGGGTGAGGCCTTCTTGCCGATCTGACCGTAACGCATTTCCGCGTATGTGATGGCCGAGATCACGATGCGGTTACCGCGCTCGACCTCAGCAGCAAGGCGTCTGATTACAGCATCTGGATGCTCCCGCATGATGAACGAGCAAATGCAGGTATCGAGCATGTAGGTGGTCACAGAGTGAACCTGCCCTCATCACTCGCCACTGCGGTACGCTCCTGAAGGAAGTCAGCGTCAGCCTTAGGCAGTTCCGCCAGAGACGTCCAGGACGGGCGGGCAGGCCGTAGGGTGATGACGTCACCCTCCTTCGAGATTTCGAGCTCGCCGATGCCGTCAAACGCCATATCTTGGGGAAGCCGAACTGCTTGATTTCTGCCATTCATGAAAATCGATACGGTACGCATGATCTGCTCCTGAGGCCTATGCAAGACATGTGCCAATGTAGCTCAGTTTTTAGGCATGTACAAGGCACATGCCTGTAAATGATGGGCGCGCGTACCTAGCACAATAGTGGTGTCGACTCCCTCTCAGCGCTATTCCAACGTTTCGGTAAACCGGATGTTAAGCAATTGTCTTGCGTGGCTCGGCTATCTTTCGCAACCAGCTGATTCCTTTGGTGGTGGCGCCCAGACCATCAGCAAACTCATATAAGCGGACGCTCGCTTCCTACTACGAACGCCCGCTAATGGCATAGTTATGAAGATGTGTCGCTAAAAGAGTGAAAGGGGGTAGTCAATGATTACTCGGTATTCGTCCGTATCACGCTGCATGTCGGTTCTGAACACACCATAACGAAATGCTGTTGTAAGACCCTTGGCTGGCCCGTTAGCGAAGGCATAGGCCAGAGTGACGTCCCGTGCCCACTCTTGCTTGTCCGAGGTCGCGGTCTTGATGTGGTCACCGCTCCAGTAAGCGGTACGCAAGGTCCAGCCGGGCAGTCCCAAGCCTTTGAAGTCGTAGGCGTAACGGACTTGCCAGCTCCGCTCTCCCGCGCGCTGGAACTTGCCGGACATAGTCTCGGTTATGAAATAGCTTGTGGTACCTGCCCCTTCGTTAACCCAGACCGCGTCGCTGCGACCGTCCACGCGCTGATAACCGAGTCCGGCGGTATGGTTGCCTAACGCATAGATGAGAAGCACGCTGCTGACCCGACTGTCCACCTCACCTCGGGTAACGCCGTTACCGTAGTAGCCGAGGCTGTAGTAATCGGGATCATGACCATTGGCACCATCGGAGCGATTGTCGAAGAAGCGCACGTCGGTGGTCAGTCGCCCGGGGCCGAGGTTCAGGCCATATACACCGCCAAGAAAGTGCTGCCGGTAGAAATCCGTGAGGTTGGCGTAGTAGTACTGCAGCGTCAGGTCCTGGTTGACGCGGTATTGGCCACCGGCGTACCAGAACTCGTTACTCCGGGTGCTACGCACGGTATTGATGCCGGGATTCACCGGGTCGCGGGTGGCGTTGGAGCCATTGATGGACATCCCTTCCCAGTCGGTCGAGCCCCGCTCCTTAACGCGGTCTATGCGGCCCGCAGTGAGGGTCAGCCCGTCGATTTCGCGCGATTCCACCTGGGCGCCACGAAAGGTCTGGAACACCAGCCGGTCGCTGGCCATCAGAATGGGCAGCTTCGGCTGCAGGGTGCCATAGCGGAATTCTGTCTTGGATACCAGCGCCTTGAGCGTCGGCCCAAAACTCGCAAAGTCATCCACCGCACGCCCATCGTGGTCGGTTGGAAAGACGTTGCCGTTGCTCGCTGTGCTGGTGGGGTTGTAGTGACGGCCCTTGCCCGAATCCAGGCGGAGACCAAGCATGCCGACCGCATCGACGCCCAGGCCCACGGTCCCCTGGCTGAAACCGGACGTGAAGTTGAGAACGAAGCCCTGGCCCCACTCCTGGGTGTAGTTGGGGTTGGCGGTACCGTCGCGGTTATCGGCGTTGCTATAAAAATTGCGTAGCAACAGGGTGGCATGACTGTCATCGACCAGTCCTGCCGCCAGGCTCGATTGCGCGAGCGCCACGCCAAGTACCCCCAGTGAACACTTGAACGAATTCATGCTTTGCTCCTTCCCTGCGGTGTTCCCGAGGAGGGGGCGCGAGGCGCCGGCCAGGGCTGGCCCGTGCCTTCGCCGCCCTCGGTCGGGGCGCTGCGGAGATCGTTATTGGTGTGGATACCTGATTGGCAACAACGAGGGGCACGTTACGTAAAGCCCCGGAGCGGCGGTTAAGACAACTTTGTTTTGACGAGATAGCGAGCGCTTATGATGAGTCGTTGGCGGCCACGCGCGTCATAGGCAGGACTTATAGGATCAGTGGCAAAGACTCTTGGCGAAAGGTCCGGACGGCTGGCTAGAGTGGGGGCTCGCGTAGGTCGCCGCCTCGCGCCGATCCCGACCCGACTCGAGAGAAGCCCATGTTCGCCAGTGCAGATCGTCTGAGAACCGTATCCGTGTCAGCCTCCGCCGCCATGACCCAGCGCGCTCGCGATCTCGCGGCGAGCGGGGTCGAGGTGATCAGTCTGTCCTCCGGGGAACCCGACTTCCCAACCCCCGCCAACGCCATCGAGGCGGCGCATGCCGCCGCTCTCAAGGGCGATACCAAGTATCCGCCGCTGGATGGTACCCGTGAGCTGCGCGAGGCGATCGCCCGCAAGTTCAAGCGCGACAACAACCTGCACTACGATCCCCAGGACATCCTGGTCGCCGGTGGCGGTAAGCAGGTGATCTTCAACGCGATGCTGGCGAGTTGTAACCCGGGTGACGAAGTCATCATTCCAGCGCCGTCCTGGATCAGCTATGCGGACATCGTCCGGTTCGCCGGCGCCGTCCCGGTAGCGGTGGCCTGCCCGCGCACGAACGGCTTCAAGCTGCGCGCCGAGGATCTCGAGGCGGCCATCACCCCGGCCACCAAATGGCTGTTCCTGAACTTCCCCAACAACCCTACCGGCGCCGCCTGCTCGCGTCGCGAGATGCAGGCACTGGCCGAGGTGCTGCTGCGCCATCCGCACGTCTGGATCCTGACCGACGACATCTACGAACACCTGATCTACGACGATTTCGAGTTCTGCACGCTGGCCGAGGTGGAGCCCCGCTTGTTCGACCGGGTCCTGACCGTCAACGGAGCTTCTAAGGCCTACGCCATGACGGGCTGGCGCCTGGGGTACTGTGGCGGCCCACGTGACCTCATCAAGGCCATCAGCAACGTCAATTGCCAGAACAGCGGCGGAACCTCGACCCTCACCCAGGCCGCCGTGGCGGCGGTGCTCGATGGTCCCCAGGCGCTGTTGCGCGAGCGTGCCTCTCGCTACCAGGAGCGACGCGACTTCGTGGTGGACCGACTCAACGCCATCGACGGCATCGACTGCCATCGACCGGAGGGCGCCTTCTACGTCTTTCCGCACATCGGCGAACTGCTCGGCATGACCAGCCGCGGCGGCAAACGCATCGCCACGGATACCGACTTCGCCCTGGCGCTGCTCGACGAGCAGCACGTGACCACGGTGCAGGGCGCCGCCTACGGCATGAGTCCCTTCATTCGCATTTCCTACGCCACCAGCGTGGCACAACTGCGCGAGGCCTGCGATCGGCTGGAAGAATTCTGCACCGGCCTGCGCTGAACCGAACCAGCGGGACTGCCCCTGCTCGCCTCAGGTAGCGAAGCGAGCGGTGAGTTCCAGCAGGAGCGCCTTGACCGCGCGCGCCGGATCGGACAGCTCGCTCTGGTCGCAGACGCAGAGCGAAAGGGTTTCCTGTATCGAAGGGCTCAGCGCACGGATCACCAGCGTATCTTCGGCTTCCGCCTGCAAGCGCTCGCTGACGGCCTTGGGCACGATGGTAACGCCTACCCCGGCACCGACCACCTGGGCCAGCGTACGCACTACCTCGACTTCCGCCACTACGTTAAGCGACGCCCGCGCGCGCATGAAGGCCAGCTCTACTGCCCGGCGCACGAAGTTGTAGGGCGGCGGCAGCAGAAACGGCAGGTCGTCCAGGGCGTGGATCGGCAGCGGATCGCCGCTGGCCGAGAAGCCGAAGCGGCGATGGGCGACCAACTGGAATTCTTCTTCCAGCACCGGCGCGAATTGCACGCCCTTGATCGGCCCCTGCCCATGCAGCAGGGCGATGTCCAACTGGCCGTTGACCAGCATCTGGCTGTAGGTCTGGCCAACGCTCTCGGTGAGGTGCAACAAAATGCCGGGATAACGGCGTCGCGTTTCCAGCAGCAGGTCGGCCGACAGGGTCGCCGCGCTACTGAAGGGAATCAGTCCCACGGACACCTTGCCCGCCAGGGTGTTGCCCGCCGCCCGGACATCGGCCTGGGCCAGCTCGAGCTGCCGCAGGATGATCTGGGCGTGGCGATACACCGCGCGTCCAGCCGCGGTCATGGTCACACCGTGCTGGCTACGGATCAGCAACTTCTGCTGGAAATGCTCTTCCAGGGCAGCCAGCCGCTGACTGAGCGCAGGCTGCGCGATGTGCAGGATATCGGCCGCCCGGGTGATGCTGCCGGTATCGACGATAACGATGAAGGACTTCAGACGCCTGGTATCCACCACGGACTCCTTGTTGTTGTCGCTAGCGATGCTACAAGTCGGTCACGCTTTTGCAATGCCAAGCACCCACCGCCGCTGCCGGCCCCTTTTTTGAAACCTCTAACTAGTTGAAAAATAGTGATATTTTCTCGACATCCGATGCCATAAGGCTTGCTTATCGATCCAGAGTCAATCCGTCTTAGGCAGCTCGGCGAGGCTTCGTTAACCTCCAAGCCACAAGAAGAATAAGGGGATCGAAGATGCTCCTCGCCATGATCGCGATGCCCCCTTCCCACGGGGCGAACGGTGGCCGTGATACTGCGGACCATCGCTATCCAGGCGCCACCAGAGCGCTACCCGTAACGGACGGACGTCGGAAGCTCCGTACCTACGCCGCTGTATGCCCTACTGCCGCCATCGACGCTCTGCTGACGATCCCATACACCGGAAGTCGTCGGACGATCACGCGCCAACAGAAATTCCTGCGCCCAGCAGAATCGAAGGAGACGCCCCTGTGACAGGTTTCGACCTCGGCGCCATTCTTGGCCAACCGGACTATATTGCCATGCTCTGGCACGGCATCCAGATGACGCTGATCATCGCGCTCGGCTCCTGGTTGCTGGCCATGACCCTGGCGCTGCTGCTGCTGGCGATCCGCTTCTCTCCCGGCCCCTTCGGCACCCTGGTGGTGGTGCCCTACGTGTCCTATCACCGCAACGTACCGACCCTGGTCCAGTTGATGCTCTGGTACTTCGGTATCTATGCGTTGCTGCCAACCGGAGCCTCCGACTGGCTGGCCGCGCACTCGGCTGAAATGATCTTCGCCGTCCTCGGCCTGGGTCTGTGCCAGGCGGCCTATTTCAGTGAGGACTTGCGCTCAGGATTGCGCTCGGTTGGCCCCGGCCAGCTCGAGGCGGCGCGCGCCTTGGGCCACGGTTATCTGTCAGCGCTACGCTTCGTGCTCATCCCCCAGGGCGTGCGCAATGCCCTACCGGCCCTGGTGAATCACAGTGTTTCCCTGTTCAAGAACAGCAGCCTGGCGCTGGTGATAGGGGCGCCCGAATTGAGCCATGCGGTCAAGGAGATCGAGAACCTCAGCTTTCGTACCTTCGAGATCTACCTAGTGGCCACGGTGATCTACCTGGCGATCTCCTGCGTGATCATGACGCTGGGTGCCTACTTCAATCGCCAGGCCAACCTGGCGTACGGAGGTGGCCGATGATCCCAGACTTCATCCATCTCATCGACCAGTACTGGCTGCTGCTGCTGGTCGGCCAATACCCACACGGTCCGCTGGGCGGCCTGGCCAATACCCTGATCCTCTCGTCGCTGAGCATCCTGCTGGCCTTTCCGCTGGCCATCCTGCTGGCGTTCGCGCGGCTGTCGCAACTGCGCCTGCTGGCCTGGCCGGCAACAGCGCTGATCTACGTCACCCGCGGCGTGCCGCTGCTGATCCTAGTGCTCTGGAGCTACTTCCTGATTCCCCAGCTGACCGGCGCGGACGTACCGAGCTTCCTCACCATGCTGGTTACCCTGGTGGTCTACCAGAGCGCCTTCCTCAGCGAGATCGTGCGGGCGGGCATCGTCGCGCTCGGTCGCAACCAGATGGACGCTGCGCGTGCCCTGGGTTACGGCTACTTCGGCGCGATGCGCTACGTGATCCTGCCGCAGGCGCTCTACAACATGATTCCGAGCATGCTCTCCACCTTCGTGGCGACCATCAAGGACACCACCCTGGGTTACGTGATCAACGTGCCCGACCTCACCTTCGCCGCCAATCAGATCAACAACCAGGTTCTGACCCAGCCGTTCCAGGTATTTCTGCTGCTGGCGTCCGTCTACTACGTGCTGTGTTGGTCGCTGACCTGGCTGACCAATCGGGTCGAACGTCGCATCACCCGCCGCCGGGCCGGGCTCGAGGCGCCACGTGCCGCCACTACCCCCCTTCCCTTCTCGGCCAAAGCCTCGGAGCAACCATGACCAACATCCAGAAGCCCGCGGACGCCGACTGTGCCATCCGCTTCGCCCAGGTACGCAAGACCTACGGTGATTTCACCGTGCTCAAGGACATCGATGCCAGTGTGGCCCGTGGCGAAGTGGTCGTGGTCTGCGGTCCCTCCGGGTCCGGCAAGTCGACGCTGATTCGCACGGTCAACCGCCTGGAAGAGATCGACAGCGGCGCCATCCTGGTCGAGGGTCAGGACATCCACGCGCAGATGCGCAGTCGGCGCCTCAACAGCCTGCGCAGTCGCATCGGTTTCGTCTTTCAGAACTTCAATCTTTTCCCGCATCTCTCCGCACTGGACAACGTGGCCTTGTCGCCGATCCGCATCAAGGGCATGGCCAGAAGCGAAGCCTACGACAAGGCGCTGGAGCTGATCTCCAGGGTAGGGCTACGCGACAAGGCCCACTGCTATCCCAGTCAGCTCTCCGGCGGCCAGCAGCAACGGGTGGCCATCGCCCGGGCGCTGGCCATGGAGCCACCCGTGATGCTGTTCGATGAACCCACCAGCGCCCTCGATCCGGAGATGGTCGGCGAGGTGCTGAGCGTCATGAAGTCCCTGGCCGCCGAGGGCATGACCATGATGTGCGTGACCCACGAAATGGGCTTCGCCCGTGAAGTCGCCGACCAGATCTGGTTCGTCGATGCCGGCGAGGTCATCGAACAGGCCAGCCCCGAGCAATTCTTCACCCAGCCGCAACACGCCCGAGCAAAACGCTTTCTCGCCGATCTCCGGCACTGAGCCGCCTTTCCATCGCCGAACAGAGGACTCTGTCATGAAGAGCAAGACCCTGGTTGCAACGACATTACTGGCGGCATCGCTGGCGTCCCTGTCGGCGCAGGCCGACGTGCTGGCCGATGTGCTGGCCAAGAAAACGCTGCGCTGCGCGACCTTCGCCGACGTGCCGCCCTTCGCTGCACCCGATCTCCAGACCCGCGAAATGGTCGGATTCGACGTCGACCTGTGCAAGGCCATCGCCCAGCAACTGGGGGTCGAGGCCGAGATCAAGCCGGTGTCGGTGGAAGCGCGGGTACCGGAAGTGAAACTGGGACGCGTCGACATCACCGTAGCCAACCTGGCCTACACCAAGAGCCGCGCGGAACAGATCCAATACAGCGACCCCTACTACCTGGCCAAGGAAATGTTGATCGTGCCGGTGGACGACCCCGGCCAGAAGAAGGCGGACTTCGTCGGTCAACGCCTGGCTTCGGCCAAGGGGTCTACCTCGGAACTGTCGATCAAGCTCAACGAATCCATCCCCCTGACGTTCCAGGACACCGCCTCCGCCTATCTCGCCGTCCAACAGGGCAAGGCACGCGGCATGGTCGCCAACACCATGACCACTACCAAGCTGGTCAACGAATCCCAGATTCGTGGCCAGAAGATGCGCATGATCAGCGAGCCCATGCTGCCGCAACCCATCGGCATCGGCATGGCCAAGGATCAACCGGCCCTGACCGCCAGGATCAACGAAATCCTCGTCAAGCTAGACACCAACGGCGAGCTGAATCGGATCTGGAATCGTTGGCTAGGCCCGGACACCGAATACAAGCTGACGCGCACTGACAAGGTGGTGCCCCTGTCGCAGCTCAACCTCAACACCATTCCCTGATCCCCTCGACTGCGCCGCTTCGACGCACCCCACCCGCGGCAGGACTTTGGGTCCGCCGCAGCCTTGCAGGAGTACAGCCGTGCACATCAAGAAAATGCCCCAACGCCCCTTGGCCGCCGACGTCGAGGCACTGGCGCGGTTCTCCCCCGCCACCATCCACGAAGCCCAGGGTCGCCGAGGTGCCCTGTCCTCGCGGATCAAACCGGTGGATTACCGCATGAAGCTCTGCGGACCGGCCTTCACCGTACGCTGCGCCCCGCGTGACAACCTCATGCTGCAACTGGCGATCAACTATGCCCAACCGGGCGACATCATCGTCGTCTCCGGGGGCGAATACGAAGAAGCCGGGTGCTTCGGCGATGTCCTCGCTAACGCCTGCCTGGCCAAGGGCATCGGCGGCCTGGTCACCGACAGCGGTGTACGGGATTCACTGCAACTGCGCGACCTGGGCTTTCCGGTCTTTTCCCTGAGCCTCTGCATCAAGGGTACGGTCAAGGAGACCCTCACCAGCACCAACGATCCTATCGTCGTCGGTGGTGAGCTGATCCATCCGGGCGATCTGATCGTCGGCGATGCTGATGGCCTGGTGGTGGTGCGCCAGCACGAGGTCCGCGAGGTCATCGAGCTGTCGCAGGCCCGCGAGGACGCCGAAGCCGGCTACATCGCTGCCTACCAGGCGGGGAAATCGGTGGTGGAGGTCAGCAATCTGGCCGCCGTACTCAAGGCCAAGGGCCTGGTTGTCGAAGACTAGAACTCGTCGCTCAGCGGCTGCTGGCACGGGCGAGCAGCCTGGGCTCGAGGACGACACTGGCGACCGCTGGCGCGCCGTCGAGCAGATCGAGGATCAGGCGACCGGTACGCTCGCCGATCAGCCGCGCCTGGGTATCCACAGTGGTCAGCGCCGGCACGCACAGGCGGCCTATCTCATAGTTGCCGAAGCCGGCCAGTGCCAGGTGCTCGGGAACGGCGATCCCCCGCCGTTGGCATTCGCTGAGGGCACCGAACGCGCAGAGATCGGATACGCACATCACCAGATCGGCGTCCGGCCAGGTTTCGAGCAACAAGGCCAGCGCCCGTGCGCCTTCCGCCATGGCGATGGGCGGGGCGCCCGCCGGTATCAGCCGATGACTTTCCAAGCCGTGCCGCGCGAGGGCTCGCCGAAATCCCTGACGCCGCTCCACGCCCCGGCTGTCACGCTCGTCTTCACCACCGATGAAGGCCAGGCGCCGGTAACCGGCGGCCACGGCGTGATCCACCAGCCGTTCGAGCGCCTGGGCGTTGGAGAAGCCGACGTGGAAGCCGAGCGGATCCGCCGGCACATCCCAGATCTCGATCACCGGTACCCGCGCGTTGCGCAGCAGGCGACGACAGCGCTCGCTATGGGGTCCGCCGGTGACCACCAGGGCGCGCGGCTGACAGCCGAGCATCTGCTCGATGAGGCGTTCCTCGGTCTCGGCCTGGTAGTTGGTGTGTCCGAGCAACAGCTGCAGATCCCGCGTCACTAGGACCCGCGACAGGCCTTCCACGGTATCGGCGAAATTGGCATTGTTGAGCGAAGGCAAGGTCACTGCGACGAAGTCGTTCTGGCCCAGGCGAAAGCTGGCGGCGGTGGTATCGACCACATAGCCGAGTTCATCGGCGATACGCAGGATCGTCTCGCGGGTATCCGGATGGATGCGGGCATCGCGTTTGAACGCGCGCGATACCGTCATGGATGAAACTCCTGCCAGGCGCGCGATGCTTGCCATGGTTGCCCGCTTGTCGTTCGACACGATCAGCCCCCCTATCTGGATGGCGGCATTAAAGAGAGCGGCGACCGGCTGCGCAAGGGCACAGGCGTGCTCTCTTACGCAGCGGCGCAAGGCCCCGTAGCCAGGGGCGAACGCGGCCGACTAAGCGGATCGCGATCAGGTCACTACAGGCTTGCGGTGATGCCGCCGTCGACATAGAGCACATGGCCGTTGACGAAGGACGAGGCCGGCGAAGCCAGGAAGATGCAGGCGCCCACCAGCTCCTCCACCCGGCCCCAACGCCCGGCCGGGGTCCGTTTTTCCAGCCACGCGGAGAACGCCGCATCCTCGACCAAGGCGCGGTTAAGCGGGGTATCGAAGTAACCCGGGGCGATGGCGTTGCATTGCAGGCCGTGCTGGGCCCAATCGGTGGCCATGCCCTTGGTCAGGTTGCCCACGGCACCTTTGGTAGCGGTATAGGGGGCGATGCCCGGGCGTGCCAGCGAGGTCTGGACGCTGGCGATGTTGATGATCTTCCCAGCGCCGCGGCCGATCATGTGTCGGGCAACGGCCTGGCCAACGTTGAATACCGAGGACACGTTGGTACGCAGCAGACGTTCGAAGGCTTCGGCGGGAAAGTCTTCCAATGGCGTGCGGTGCTGCATGCCCGCGTTGTTGACCAGGATGTCGAGGGCGCCTTGGGTCGCCTCGAACTCATCGATCGCCGCACGCGTAGCGGCATGGTCGGTGACATCAAACGCCAGCACCCGCGCCTGACCGAGACTCTCGGCCGCTCGCTCGAGCTTGGCCAGGTCGCGCCCATTGAGCACCACCTCGGCACCGGCCGCCGCCAGCCCCCGTGCCAGGGCGAGACCGATGCCCTGGGAAGAGCCCGTGATCAGGGCGCGCCGACCGGTCAAATCAAAAAGCTTGGTAGTCATAGTTCTCTCGCATCGCTCTCGACAGCCTTGGATACCTCCCATATGTTATCGATCACACACCCTTGTCAAGCTGGAGAGAACAAGATGGCAAAGCCTCATATCCTGCAGATGGGTCCTTATCCCGAGTGGGACCAGGAACCGCTGGAGCGAGCTTTCACCGTGCACCGCTACTTCGCCGTGGCCGACCCTGAGGCGCTACTAGCGGAGGTGGGGCCACAGATCCGCGGGATCGCCACCCGCGGTGAACTGGGGGCCGACCGAGCGGTAATCGACGCCTGCCCCAGGCTCGAGGTAATCGGCGTCTACGGTGTGGGGTTCGATGCAGTAGACCTCGCCGCCTGCCGCGAACGTGGCATCCGGGTGGCCAACACGCCCGATGTCCTCACCAACGACGTGGCCGACCTCGGCGTAGCCATGCTGCTCTGCCAGTCCCGCGGGATGATCGGGGCGCAAGCCTGGGTCCGCGACGGCAGTTGGGCGCGCCAGGGGCTCTATCCGCTCAAACGCCGGGTTTGGGGCAAGCGGGCCGGCATTCTCGGCCTGGGTCGCATCGGCTTCGAGGTCGCCAAGCGGCTGCGGGGGTTCGACCTGAGCATCGCCTACAGCGACATCGAACCCAAGCCCTATGCCGAAGGCCTGACCTACATCGCCGACCCGGTAGCCCTGGCGCGCGAGGTGGACTTCCTGTTTGTCACCCTGGCCGCCTCCAGCGACACCCGGCACATCGTCTCCCATGAACTGCTCGCCGCCCTGGGCCCGAAGGGCATGCTGATCAATATCTCGCGGGCCTCCAACATCGACGAGCAGGCGCTGCTTGAGGCCCTCGAACAGGGCCGGCTGGGCGCGGCGGCGCTCGACGTCTTTGACGGCGAACCCCAGCTCAACCCCCGCTTCCTGGCGCTGGACAACGTCTTGCTGCAGCCGCATCACGCCTCGGGCACTGTGGAAACGCGCCGCGCCATGGGCCAGTTGCTGCGCGACAACCTGACCGCGCATTTCGCCGGTCATCCCCTGCTGACTCCGGTCATCTAACGAGGACGCCCCATGAAAACCATCGTCATCCATGGTGCCCGTGACCTGCGGATCGAAGAGCGCGAGGCGGAAGTGGTCGGACCCGGCCAGGTGGAGGTCGCTGTCGAGATTGGCGGCATCTGCGGCTCCGACCTGCATTACTACCAGCACGGCGGCTTCGGTACGGTACGGTTGCGCGAGCCCATGATCCTCGGGCATGAGGTGGCTGGCCGTATCGTCGCCATTGGTCCAGGGGTAGAGACGCTGACCCTAGGACAACGGGTCGCGGTATCGCCCAGCCGCCCCTGCAACGCCTGTCGCTATTGCCTGGGCGGCCTGCAGAACCAATGCCTGGACATGCGCTTCTATGGCAGTGCCATGCCTATGCCCCACATCCAGGGCGCCTTCCGCCAGCGCCTGGTGGCCGAAGCCTGGCAGTGTCATCGGGTGGCCGAAGGCATTTCCGCTGAACTGGCGGCATTGGCCGAACCCTTTGCGGTGACGCTGCACGCCGTGGCACGGGCCGGCGCGCTGCAGGGCAGGCGCGTCTTGGTCAGCGGTTGCGGGCCAATCGGCGCCTTGACCATTGTCGCTGCCCGGGCTGCCGGCGCCCGCGAGATCGTCGCCACCGATGTCATGGACGCGGTGCTGGGCAAGGCGCTGGCGGTCGGCGCCGACCGGGTCATCAACGTGGCGAGCCAAGCCGAGCAACTGGCAGCCTACGGCGCCGAGAAGGGCTATTTCGACGTCCAGTTCGAAGCCTCGGGCAACGGCCAGGCGGTCCGTACCGGACTTGAGGTGCTCAGACCCCGCGGGGTGCTGGTCCAGCTCGGCCTGGGCGGTGACGTCGCCCTGCCCCAGAATCTGGTGGTCGCCAAGGAGATCGATATCCGTGGCACCTTCCGCTTCCATGAGGAATTCGGTCTGGCAGTGGACCTCATCAATGCTCGGCGGGTGGATCTGCAGCCGCTGTTGAGCGGTGTCCATCCCCTGGAGGATGCGGTCGCTGCCTTCGAGCGAGCGGCTGACCGTAGCCGCGCCATGAAGGTGCAGATCGCCCTCTAGCCACAGCGCCCCGTCCGCACCACCGGCCCCGGTTCGCCTGACGCACCGGGGCCGGCGGCGTGCCGCCCGCTCGCCCTCGTTAGCCATCCATGCTGCGCAGCATTCCTGCCCTGGACAGGTCATAAGCCGGCCTTATTGCCTCAGCGGCAAAGAGTCTTGGCGGCCCAGCCGTACGCCTGGCTAGAGTAGGTTTCGACAGTTCCAGGCGCGACTGGCCCGGCGGGCCCGCGCCTGGCTTCAGCGACCTTGTGACGGCAGATCCGATGGACGAACAGCGCATCCGACAGTTGATGGACCTCATGAGCCAGTCCGACCTCAGCGAAATCACCCTGAGCGAAGGCGGCAGCACGCTGACGCTCAGGCGCGAAGGCGACCAGGGTTCCAACGCCAGCCCCGGTGGTCTGGCAGCGTCGAGTGAGACCGCGACCCCTCTCACGCTCCCGGCGAGCGCCCCCACGGCAGCGCCCCTCGCCATCCAGTCGCCAACCGGCATCGAAGTGGCCGCACCGCTATATGGCGTCCTGCACCTCACTCCCTCACCCCAGGAGCCGGCCTTTGTCAGCGTAGGCAGCCACGTCGCCCAGGGCGAGGTGCTCTGCCTGGTGGAAGCCATGAAGATGTTCACCTCCGTCACCGCCCCCTTCGACGGCATCGTCAGCACCGTGCTGATCGAATCCGGCCAGGAGGTGGAGAGTGGCCAGGCGGTGATGGTGCTGATCCCGGACCGGGAGGAATGAGGATGTTCGAGAAGGTACTTATTGCCAATCGTGGCGAGATCGCCCTGCGCATCAATCGCGCCTGCCGCGCGCTGGATCTGCAGACGGTTATGGTGTTCTCCCAAGGCGATGCCGGTGCGGCCTACCTGCGCCACGCCGATCAGGCGCTGTGCATCGGGCCGGCGGCGCCTGGCCAGAGCTACCTGAACCAAACCGCGCTGATCCAGGCCGCCCTGGCGAGCGGCGCCCAGGCCATCCATCCCGGCTACGGCTTCCTGTCCGAGAACGCCGCCTTCAGCGCAGCGGTCAAGGCTGCGGGCCTGATCTTCATCGGACCGGATGCCCGCTGTATCGAGCGCATGGGCGACAAGGTCCAGGCCAAACGCGCAATGCGCGAAGCCGGTGTGCCGTGCGTTCCCGGTCCGGAAGGCAGCTTGCCGGACTCCGCGGTGGCCTGCCAGGCGTTCGCCGACGACATGGGTTATCCGGTGATCATCAAGGCCGCCGGCGGCGGCGGCGGACGCGGCATGCGCGTGGTTGAGCGCGCCGCCGACCTGACCCAGGCCATCGCCCTGACCCGTGAGGAGGCCCGTCGCGCCTTTGGCAACGCAGACGTCTATCTGGAGAAATTCCTTGGCCATCCGCGTCATGTCGAGATCCAGGTGCTGTGTGACGACCACGGCCACGGCGTCTGGCTCGGCAGCCGCGATTGCTCGTTGCAGCGACGTCACCAGAAGGTGCTCGAAGAGGCTCCTGCGCCCGGCATCGACCCCGCCGCCCTGGCCCGCGTGGGCGAGCGCTGCGTGGCTGCCTGCCAGCAAATCGGCTACCGGGGCGTCGGCACCTTCGAATTCCTCTACCAGGACGGCGAGTTCTTCTTCATCGAGATGAACACCCGGCTTCAGGTGGAACACCCGGTCACCGAAATGACCACTGGCATCGACATCGTCGAGCAGCAGCTACGGATGGCCCGCGGCGAGGTATTGACGCTCGACCAGACAGACGTCCGGGCCCAGGGGCATGCCATCGAGTGCCGCATCAACGCAGAGGACCCCGCCACCTTCACGCCCACGCCTGGGCAGGTCACCCGCTGGGAGATCCCAGGCGGAATCGGCATTCGCGTCGATACCCACGTGGTTCCCGGCTACCGGGTGCCTCCCTACTATGACTCGATGATTGGCAAGGTCATCGCCCACGGTGCCGATCGCGCCCAGGCCATCGCCCGCCTGCGGGTAGCGCTGGCCGAACTGGGCGTGGCCGGCATCCAGACCAACGTCCCCCTGCATCAGGCGCTGCTCACGGATCCTGGTGTCCTCGCCGGCGGGGTGGATATCCACTACCTGGGACGCTGGATAGAACAGCGCCAGGCGACGAGGTAGCGCCCATGGACATCGCCCTCCTGCACCGACTCGTGCAGCATTTGCAGGCCAGCCAACTAGGCTACCTGCAACTCGACAGCCCAGCCTTCCAGCTGCGCCTGGTCCGGCCAAGCGGTGCTCCCGCCGCACCGCTACCGCCGTCACCGGCCGCATCGGCCGCGGCCACGCCCCGCTACGCAGCCACGGCCACCGGATGCGGACACTTCCACGCCCGCCATCCAGCGCGCGAGGACTCCCAGTTGCAGCCCGGCGCGGCCTTCGATGTCGGCACGCCGATTGGGGTGCTGGCCGTGGGCGAGCTGCTGCAGCCCGTAGTAGCTCAGGTCGCCGGGCGAGCCGGCGCCTACCTTGTGGAGGACGGCCAACTGGTCGACTTCGGTACTCCCCTTCTGGCCCTAGCCGACTGACCCTAGACAGGACATCCCATGCAGATAGATCTCAATGCCGATCTCGGTGAAGGCTACGGCGCCTATACCCTGGGCGAAGACGCGGCACTCATGGAGGTGGTCTCCTCGGCCAACGTCGCCTGCGGCTTCCATGCCGGCGATCCGATGATCATGGACGCCACGGTGCGGCTGGCAATGGATAGAGGCATCGACGTCGGCGCCCACGTCGGTTTTCCGGATCTACAAGGCTTTGGCCGACGCCCGATGCAGATGGCCACCGCTGAACTGACTGCCTGCGTGATCTACCAGTTGGGCGCCCTGGCCGGGATCGCCGCCGCCGCCGGGCATCGGCTGACACACATGAGCTTTCATGGCGCCCTCGGTAACATGGCCGCCGCTGATGCGGAGCTGGCCGACCCACTGGTCGCGGCGGTTGCGGCTTTCGACGCCCGCCTGGTGATCAGCTCTTCCACTAGCCGTGCCATCGAAGGCGCGGCGGCACGCCACGGCCTGCAGGTTGCCACTACCTTTCTCGCCGATCGGGCCTACGACCGCGAAGGTCTGCTGGTGCCACGTCGCCTGCCGGACTCGGTCATCAAGGAGCCCCAGCGCGTTCGCGAGCGCGTTCGCCAGTTCCTCGATGAAGGTACCGTGACCTGCTACACCGGCGAGCGCATCGCCATGCCCGCCTGTTCCATCCTGCTGCATGGCGACACCTGCGGCGCCGTGTCCCTGGCCCGTAGCATCCGCCAGGAAGTCGAACAGGGTGGCGGCAGCGTCCTGCCCCTGTCGCAATTGCTCGCCGTGTCGCGCTAAGGCGTCATCCCCGGCGCCGGGCACCCGCCCGGCACTGCTGAATCCACCGCTGAAGGAATCCATAATGCCCTTTTCCGATTATCGAACCGCGCTGGTCACCGGCGCCTCCTCCGGAATCGGCGCTGCCATTGTGGCGCGCCTGAGCCAGGAAGGTATCAAAGTGCATGCCCTGGCACGCGGAGCTGACAAGCTCGCCGAGCTGTCACGCCAGACCGGTTGCGTCGTCCATGCCGTGGACGTCGCCGACCTGGAGCAGTTGACTGCGGCCGTGGCCGGGCTGGACATCGACATCCTGGTCAACAACGCCGGGGTCGATCGGCCCGGCTCCATCCTCAGCGCCGATGCCGCCGGGATCGACGCCCTGATCGACGTCAACCTCCGCGCCGTCCTGCAGCTCACGCGCCTGCTGGTACCAGGCATGGTGGCGCGCGACCGCGGGCATGTGATCAACATCAGTTCCATTGCCGGCGCCTACAACTTCGCCGGCAACACTACCTATCACGCGACCAAGGCCGCGGTAAGCATGCTGTCGCGCAACCTGCGTCAGGACGTTTTCGGCAAACGGGTGCGAGTCACCGAGATCTGCCCCGGACGCGTCGCCACCGACATCTTCGCCCATGTCCACGGCGATCCCGATGCGTCCTACCGGAAGTACATCGAGGGCTTCGAACTGCCCCGTGCCCAGGACATCGCCGACGCCATCGCCTTCGCCATCGCGGCACCGATAGCCATGAACGTCGGTCACATGGAGATCACCCCGACCTTGCAGGTACCGGGTGGCCTGCAGACTACTCGCCCCCAGTCCACCTGAAGGCAACCTTATGTATCAGCAGTCTGGCCACACCCTCTCTTAGGGCACGGCCAGACGGGTACATTCACCCGGGCAGCGTTCACCGACGCGCCTCGAATTGCGCGCCCCTGCCGGGCTCGTCCCTCACCTTAGGAGTTTCGCTATGCGTACCCTGCTGATTCTCGCCGGCGCGATACTGGCCGGCAATGCCCTGGCGGCCGAAGACATGTGCAGCCTGCAGTTGCAAAAGCTCACCGATCAGGCGACCACGACCAAACCCGGGAACGCTACCCAGCACCAGTCACCGCAAGTCACCGATCTGATCGCCAAGGCGCGTCGCCAGCAACAGGCCGGTGAACTCGACCAGTGTGAACGCACCGCGCAGGAAGCCCTGACCCTTATCAAGGGCAGCGGCGGCGGTTCGGCCACCCAATAGCGGTCCGCGCCGACCGGGATCCCAGGACGCTTCCCGGGGTCCTGGTTTGTTTCAGTCGTCGCTCGTGATACCCACTAGGCGCAACCGCTGCGCCAACCGTCCCAGGTAAGCGTCTACCCCCGTCTCCACGGTCAATGCCTCCTCCACGTCCGCCGGCTGCAGCCGCAACCGGCTGCCGACACGCGCCTGGCCCAGCCGCCAGAGGTCCGCCTCGATCACCCCGGCCACCTTGGGATAGCCGCCAGCGGTATTGGCATCGCTCAGCTGGATGATCGGCTCGCCCGCGGGAGGCACCTGGATGATACCTGGCATCAGACCGTAGGAACGCATCTCCACGGTTTCGCGGGCGACCAGGGGCGTACCCGCGAGGCGATAGCCGGTGCGATCGCTCTGCGCGGAGATTTTCCAGCTCTGCTCCCAGAAGCTCGTGGCTACATCCACGAACAGATCGTGCTCGCCGCTGGGAATGGCTCGAACCACCAGGGTGCCATCCGCGCCACGGGGAAACAGATCTACCAGGGCTACCTCCGGCGGTAGCACACCGATTCCATAGGCCGGCAATGACAGTGCTGGAGCAGCAGCGGCCGCCAGATGATCGCCCTCCTGCAGCGGACGGCCGCCGAAGCCGCCGAAGTTGCCCCGCAGCGCCGTGCTGCGAGAGTCGAGCACAAGAGGCACGTCCACGCCGCCACGTATGCACAGATAGGTGCGGGCACCCCGCAGGGGCCGGTCCAGCGTCAGCCGTTGACCAGCGCGAACCGGATGCGCCCACCAGGGTAGTAGCGGTCGGCCGTCCAACTGGGCGCCGCAGTCGGCACCGGTCATTGCGAAGGCCCCAGCAGCGGTGAACTCGAGCGAGAAGGGAAAGGTCTGGATCTCGATCCCGGCCGCTCCCTGGTCATTGCCCAACAACAGATTCCCCACGCGCAGCGCCAGGCTGTCCATCGCACCGCCCAAGCTGACACCGAGGTGCCGGTAACCTTCACGACCGAGGTCCTGCACTGTATTCAGCGGCCCGGTGGCCGTCACCAGGATCATAGCTCGATCCTCTCGGGCACGAAGCGGACCCGATCGCCGGGCGCCAGCAGGGTCGGCGGCGACGCCGCTGGGTCGAATACCTCCAGTTCGGCGAAACCCAACGCGTTCCAGCCGTTGGGTCCGGTCAGTGCGGCGATACCGGTCTGCGGCCCCCCAATGGTCACGGTACCGCGCATCATACGTAGCGAAGGGACCTTCTTCCGCGGCACCTGGATGCTCGGATCCAGTCCGGCGAGATAGGCGAATCCAGGAGCGCTACCTAGGGCCAGTACCGTATACAGGCCCTGCTGATGACGCCTGACTACCTCGCGATCACTCAACCCGGTGTAATCACAGATACCTGGCAGATCATCGGCGTGCTCGCCACCGTAGCAGGTAGGAACTTCGATCAGCCGTCCTGGCTGCTGTAACTCACCGGCCGCCGCCCAGGACGCCTGGAGGAAATCGACCACGCCGTCGACATCCTTGGGCGTCCGCCGCAGCACAACCAGCAGATTGGTCATCCCCGGCACCAGCTCGGCGACGTCTGGATGCTGCCGCACGGTCTGGGCCAGGGCCCAGATCCGGCGCTGCAAGGGCAGGTCGAGCGGACCGACCGCATCGAGCAGGAATGCCCTGGAGCCGATCATCGATAACCGGGCCTGGTCGGTGGGCACATGCCAGAGAGGAACCGGGTTGAGCGAGGGCGAGGCGGAAAAGGGCATGGCGAACGTCCTTAGATACGAGTCGAACAGAAAGCGCCGGTCCTGATCTCGCACTATCGCCGCCGCCACAACGCGTCTGCAGCGCACTGGCCGTCTGGGTAAAGTGGGGAATATGCAGTCGATACTGGCATGAGTGGTTCGTAGCAGGACGGGCAGCAATATCGCGGATTGACAGCCTCACCTTAAAAGCCACGCGGTTCTATTCAAAAGACAACTTCGCTGTGTACGGATAAGCATCTCTTATGACCCTACGTCGTCTTGCCCTCCGCTGGTGCAGTCGTAGCCAAAGCGCCTTAGTTATTACTTCCTGCAGCCCGCCAAAATGACTTTTGCAAGCGCGCAGCGGTCATGTGAAGGGTTTGGCCCATGAATTGCTGTCATCCGCTACCTGCGTATAGAGAGCTCGACATGAACTTCCGTCGCCTGAAGTATTTCGTCAAAATTGTCGATGTCGGTAGCCTGACCCAAGCCGCCGACCTGTTACACATTGCCCAACCGGCGCTAAGCCAGCAGTTAGTTACGCTTGAAGCAGAGATGCAACAGCAGTTGCTAATCCGTACTAAACGTGGCGTGATTCCCACCGATGCGGGCAAGACGCTTTATGCCCATGCCCAACTCATTTTACGCCAGTGTGAGCAGGCACTGAGTGATGTCGCAACTGCCAGTGATGCCCTCTCAGGCAAGGTTTCCGTCGGACTGGCACCGGGTACCGCAGCCTCTGCCTTGGCCGTGCCGCTGTTACAACGTGTACGTGAGGTGCACCCTGGAATCGTGCTTTACCTTAATGAAAATTTCGGGACGACACTGAGCGAACTCATCATGAACGGCCGAATGGACATGGCCGTGTTATACGGTGGTAGGGACGTCCATGGCCTTAACTTCGTACCCCTGCTGCGCGAGCGCCTGTATCTGGTAAGCGCTGACCCCAGGTTCTCCCAACAAGCGGACGTCAACCTTGCTCAGCTGAGCGGGCTAGATCTGCTGTTGCCACGCCCTTACAACATCACTAGACGTTTGGTTGATGAAGCCTGTGCCAAGTTCGGTTGCACTATCAATGTCATAGCGGAGATCGAATCGGCAACCACCCTGGCTGCGGCAGTAGCTCAGCGCTTCGGCGCTACAATCTTGCCTGAATCGGCAGCCCGAGCGCTCTGTCAGAGCGAAATCCTATATCAAGCTGCCTTGGTCGAGCCCCAGATTGAAGCACCACTGGCACTCTGCCTATCGGACCACCTGCCGCTTTCGCTACCCGCCCAGGCGGTAAAGACACTGCTCTTGGAGCTGGTTGCAGAACACCGGGAAGCTACAGATCAAGAGGACCTCGCTGCTTAGCGCTTCACCAAATTCGAGGTCGGTGAACCGCTTCCTGGCGGCATGCCGAAATCGGTGGCTCGCTGACGGTAACCATGGGGCAGACGAACATCGCCCTTGGCTCGGCATCTAACTGCTTGCTGTGTGATGGCCTAGGCGTGTAAATCCAGTCCGTTGTTCAGTGGCAACGGAGCCCGACTGATGGGCGGTTTGTAGTTGAAGTTGGAATGCGGCCTGTGCCAATTGCGATGGCAACCTGCCAGTTTGAGTGACTACAAACATCGCTAACCGCATTACGTCACGCCTATCAAACCCAGTCTTCGTACACGAGGCCGGGGACCCGGCTGAACTCACGCACGTTGTTGGTCACCAGGGTGCAGCCGATAGCGATTGCATGCCCAGCAATGGCTGTGTCGTTCGGCCCGATCGGTGTACCCGCCGCATTGAGCTGGCGCATGACCTCAACCGTCGTATCGACCGCGCGCAAGTCCCAGGCGATCACCGCGTCCAGTCGTCGAACGAACTCGTCCACCAGAACCTTGTGCTGGGGTGAGGCTTTCTTTCCGACCTGGCCGTAGCGCATTTCCGCGTAGGTGATGGCCGAAATGACGATCCGGTTACCGCGCCCGACCTCAGCAGCAAGGCGTCTGATCACAGCCTCTGGATGTTCCCGCATGATGAACGAGCAAATGCAGGTATCGAGCATGTAGGTGGTCACAGAGTGAATCTACCTTCATCACCGGCCACTGCGGTGCGCTCCTGCAGGAAA
>Ga0157359_1000011_pt1 | contig 55991 bp, 57 predicted proteins | sample AttcapACBM3_FD_111482 | JGI IMG/M metagenome (GOLD analysis project Ga0157359, IMG submission 111482) | Fungus gardens microbial communities from leaf cutter ant in Botucatu, State of São Paulo, Brazil - Atta capiguara ACBM3 | ecosystem: Host-associated > Fungi > Mycelium > Unclassified ...
CGAGATGTCTTCATCCTCCCGCATCAGCCCTTCCGCTATCATCTGCCGGCGTTCCTCGCTCCTGCGCAGCGCCTTTTCCTGCTCCTTTGCGAGTCTGGCCATGTCCGCGCCCAGCATCCGGAAACCGGCATCGGTTATCCAGACATACTTCGGCAGCCACTGCCCGGACTCGCGGTCCCACATTTTTTCTTCCGACACCGCGAGTACGCCATACCGGACCTGTTCGCTGATCAGGCGGGACATGCGGCTCACCGTGACGGCCGTCTCCGGAATGACGTTGCCGTGTTCGTCTTTCGGACTGACCTCATAAGCCAGCCGCGACGTGCACATGCCGACAGAATGTTTGCCCCTGTCGCAGAAACTGATCAGAACCGGCCAGGTGGTATCCAGCAGCCGGGCTTTTTCCGGTTTGAAATGGTTTTTACGCCCCGCCTTCTGGCGGTTCATCATGTAGTAAGGGTGCAGCGACATCCGCATGCGCAGCTCGCTGAGGCCGGTTTCCGGATCGGTTTTCACCAGCCGGTTGTAAAGGTAGCCGATCTGGCCACCTACCGTCTTATAGCGCGCCGGCCGGAACCATTGCGGGTTTTCGCATTTCGCCCGCGTGGAGTGTTCACCCCTTACACGGCGGGTTTTACGCGGTTCGGCGGGAACGAGAAACGATGCCGTTTCACCGGCATCAACGCCCTGCCAGAAACGCACCTGTTCTTCGGTGCTGAGCTGACTCCAGTGCCGTGACGGGCTGCCCTGTTTCATGACAGTGCCTCCCTGTCAGACTGAGGCCGCTTTGTTCTCTGGCAACAGGTATGTCTCCGGTCTTCACTGACAACCTGACGTGTAAGCAGGAAAGCCGGAAAAAAGACGCGGGGAAGCCCACCGTCATTAGTGCCGGTGTCACGCGCGGACAATACAGTTTTGATGTGAAGAGGTATTACCGGCCCGTTCAGCCGGAAAACAGACTTCACCAACGTAGCAGGAGCCAGGCTATACCCGGTCGGAGGGCAAATGCCGGCAGCAGAATGGTTGCTGCTGTAACGTCTGGCTTCATACGGGGTCGGGTAGTTTAACCCGATTAAAATCTGGTCATTCACCCTGTCCCGGACTTATGGCGGGCAGGGCTTGTCTTATGAAATGCATGCGTTATAATCCTTCACAGGCGCTGCGCCTGCTTTTGGACCCCCTGATTCTGTCTCTTCCGCCAAGTTGATAACAGTTTCGGGGGGTTTTTGCATTCAGAGTCCGGCAATTGTCGTTCTCTGTACCCTGGACGTTTTCACGGATACGTCCCATCCGGATAAATCTTTCCCCGTACCGCGCATGTCCGGCCACAGGTTTCGCTCATCCCTATCATCAACCACCACAGTATTCTGATAAGGATCTGAATAGATCGCCGCCCGGCGAAGTCAGAAAAGCATACCCGCAGCAACCGGCTAAATCCAGCATTTAATGGGGTTTTAAGGTGTCGGATGGTTAAAAATAAACCGCCCTCGATCCAGACTATTCTCAAAATCACCTGCAGTCCTCAATGGACCTGAATACACGCGCATGGCGGTGCAGCGCGCATTCAGTCCGGGACCGGGGTGTCGATGGCCACAGGGGTTTTTGGAAAGGTTATGTACCGATGACAGCCTGGTTTCGTGACTGCCTGAACTGTCAAAATATTGCCCTGACAGTTACAATATTTTAATGTTTACTTATCAGACGACACGGTTATTGGGGAAAAGGAATGGACGCAACAATGCTCGCCCGTTCAATCGTATCGGGCGTGGTTTCAGTACCAATGGACTTTTATCTGGGACTGGAGCGAACCTTTCAGGATTTGGACCTTTCTGATGGCGGCCGACGCATCCAGTCACGCAATATGCACGACGACGTTCGCGTTGGCCGTGCTGTATATAATGCCTTCAGGAACAGAAACGAAATTGCGAAAATCGTTAAGATTATCATCGATGATTCTCTGCAGTACCTGCCTGAACCCGCACTACGTAAGGTTTATGACAAACTGATTGGCAGTGCAACATCAATGACCAGCAGGACCGCTACACAACTGACATTGTCTTCCTATCTCGGTTCAAAGGTCGTCAGTGGTGTCATGCTGTCATTCATGACGCGCGTTGCCCTCCGGGGGCTGACCGGTGGCATGACGGGCGGCGTCATTGCTCAGGGCGTGATATCCCGTGCCTGTGAAGCCTCCAGACGGCTGCAGATGCAGAACCCTGAACTGTGGCGAAAGCTGCGGGTTAACGATTACGACATGCTCTATTTCATGTTTGAAGAACCCCTGCAGAACTTCATCAAAATGGGTGAAATGCTGCGTAAAAACCCGTCCGCCTCCAGAGAATTTATCAATGCTATCGAAAATTATTAGACTGCTTCGTAAGCTTATCGCCGAGGTGTCCGGCGGACTGGTCTTAATGGCTATGGTGGTGGGTATATTTCTGGCGGCAACGCTGAATGAAGGTGCCATGCGCATCATTGCTCCGCTGCTCGTTCTCGTAGCTGGACTGGTTGTTTACGGTCTGACCTATCTGATTGCTGAAAAGCCCGATCGCCGTTGACCGTGTCGTGATTAAGGCCCTTATAACAAGCGTGCGACCTCATGAATGCAAATCCGATATTCAATGAACATCCTTTGCTTGCCGCCTGCGGAATATATCGGATAGAGCGCGAGTATGGCGGGTTCGGCGACAGAGTTTGCCACTTTTCAGTCGAACTTAGAGACGGAAAAATCGCCTGGATGAAATTGTCCTTACGCCAATACTCTGAAAAATGGGTCGTAATTGTTCGTAAACGGCCGTTTCTGAATGCATGGGCGAGGTCTGGTGATGAACCGCAGCTCTCAACCGGCGATGAAGCACAGTGGAGAAATGATTATAAGTTTCTTCGTGCTGAGAAAGGTTTTTTGCACGGGAACCATAATCCAGTGCCACTTGCCTTGTGCGATGCACATTATGAAATAGAAGGAGGGCTACCCGTGCTTCACACGGGTTTTACGGACGGAATAACGCGCACTATATGGCTTCTGGCCAACGGTGCTGAAAGTTTCCCCGTCAGCGTAACCTCAGAAGAAAGTACCCGTCTGCTTTACCGGGGTGCTGGCGACCGAAAAACTGAGCCGCTTTCCGTCGCATTCCTGCATTCTCTGTGTTTATAAAGCTTAACCACGTTATATATTAATTAGCCAGCATGATTTTTCGATTATCAGTCGATGGATTCTAATCATCAGATTTTTATGAAGATGCTTGATTAACATCATAACCATCTAACAAGCATCTTCAATTAACTATAAATGGTTAGATGCAATAAATACTAATCCGAAAAAGATTAGCGTTAATACTAACATCACCCAACGATTCCAATTAGCAGCCTTGCCGATCAAACCAAAGAAAAATAAAACCGCCCCCAACATAATACACATTGTTTGTACTTTTGACATATTACCCCCCATTTATAACCGTATTAAAAAAAACCTTTTCACTCATCAATTTTATACACTTCATCAAGCATATTAAAGACAATCCACCTCATAAAAGGGATCATCTCTTTCGCGTTTCCGCTTACATCTGCTGAGTGAGTTAGCTTGTTACGTAATTCAATAAAATCCATTAGTGCGACAATGAGATCTTCATCTTCCTTGTATTCTTCATATTGCAGACGCTTAAGTTTGATCCACTTAAAGATGAATACTGCCAGCATTTTATGACTGGCTCCTTTCACTGCCCTAATAATTTTATCGTTATTTATTTCAAAAATCTGTTCTGTCAAAGATGGTATGAAATGAGGACCTTTAAACACCATCTCTATAAGCCTGTAATAGCATAGATAACTCTCCTCAAAAAATCCAAGAAAACGATAGTGAGAACCTTTAGCAAGTAAAACCCTCAAATCTTCAGGTATTTTAGATATACTCTTATACCATTTCTCTATTAATTCAGGTCTCACCGCATGAGGATGCAATGCAAATTGCCCCGCAGTCTCCCTGGATTCAGATAACTGCGTAACTCTATAATATTCACTGCCTTTATCTAAGTATAGATTGTAAGAGGCATGTACATATCTGCAAAAGTAATTACTAACCTCAATGAAATTAAGAATGGCATTTTTAACTATGTCTGCTCTGACTCTAAAATAATCGATTACTGGTAGTGACAGAACATGTTCATTAACTTCTTCTTTTGATGAATCTGAATATTTAGAGATTTGCTTTTCAATTTGTTCATAATCAACTTTAGACACTTTAAAAAATGCTGAAACCAGATAACATTCGGTGTCAGATCCTAAACCAAAATCTAAAGTTTCCATGATTACTTTTTCTAAAATTATATCTTTATTTATATGAATACCTTGAAGTTTCAAGATCATTTCTGGAACATCAAGATTTTCACCTAAACTGATATTGGTCAGCTTAAATTTTGACATCTTCCTAAACGCAATTGCGGCCGAAAAGCTAAAGCCAGCTTCGATTTTAAAATCAAGAGTTAATGATACATCTTCATCTCTCTTTTCAAGAAACGAGCTCCAATCAACAAATTTAAGAGTTCTAATATACATTTCTATCCTTGAAGACATAAGTTGATTTTTGAAGAGATTTGCCTGTTTATCCAGCCAGAACAAGGTGACTGCCCCACCATTTAACATAATGAATGTTATGCGCACCACGCTACTGGATGTATTGACCTTTCAAAGGTGAATGAAAGGCAAAATTGAATACAAAATTAACCCACATCCTATGACCCGAAAACAAAGGGATGGATCAGGAATAAGCATTCTGAGAAGGTCTAATTTATAGCGATCTGTTAGTGTTATGTCCATACTTAGGTTAAAGTAATCAGAAAAAACTAATATTTTTCTAAACCGCTATCTATGTTGAAAATCAAACATGGTTAATCTTAATACAAAATGTAAAACGAAAATCACCTTTTTTTTTTGGAAAACCATGTTTATCAGTAACTTAGCATTACTCTATAGACACTAGATACACTTGTGTTTTTACGGTCGTTTTTAGTAGCTTCACTTATGAAACAAGTCTGGAATTTAGTATTTTAAAAGGTTTTAGCATGGCAATTTTTGACATAGAGAAAAAAGAACTCCTCAATCTTTCTGACATCTGTTTAGAGGAACTTATTGAGCGACTTGCAGAAGCCGAAGTTAAATCAATGGGTTACAGTGCATCTTGTGTCGATAGAACTGGCTCTATAAATTCGGCAGACGGAGGAGTTGATGTTCGGGTAATCGTTCCAGAAAAAGCTTTTGCATCTGGATTTATCGCTAGACCAAATACAATTTTCCAGGCCAAAATTCATAAGATGCCGCCTTCAAAAATCATTGAAGAAATGACAAATGAAAAAGGTTTATTGCCTGTTATCACAGATCAAATTATAAATTCTGGAAGCTATATCATAGTCAGCCTGAAGGATGATTGCTCACCCACTCAAAAGGAAAAACGCATACAAAGCATGAGAGAGGCTGTTCAAGATACAGATAATAGCGATGATATCCATCTTGATTTTTATGACAGTTCAAAATTGGCACAATGGCTTAGACAGCACCCTTCTGTTTGCTTGTGGGTAAACGACAAAATTGGAAGAGCCTCTTATGGATGGCAGCCTTATACATCATGGAGTAATCCTCCTAAAACGGATACGAATTCTTTTATTACGGCGCCGGGTATTATTGTAAGATTACCACTTGAAAAAGCTCAGACATTAAGCATTGAAGATGCCATTGAACCAATGCGAGATCTGATCAGATCTACGGATAAAACTGTACGTATAGTTGGTATGTCAGGCGTAGGTAAAACAAGAATTATTGAAGCTCTTTTTGATGAAAAGATAGGAATTATACCACTTGATTATACCAAAGCTGTTTATACTGACATTGGTAAAAATCCTACTCCCTCTGCAAGCGCAATGCTGGACAGATTAGTAGCTGAAAACAGAGATGTAATTTTAATCATTGACAATTGCTCAGCGAAGTTACATGCACAACTTGCTGAAAAAATTTCAGCATCAGAAACTAAGATACGTTTGATTACTGTCGAATATGATATTAATGATGATCAACCTCTAACGACTAAAGTTATTCAAATTGAGGCCACCGGGTATGAAGTTGCAATGCTACTTCTTTTGAGGCGTTTTCCTAAGTTAGGCGAATTGAATGCCCGTAAAATTTCTCAATTTTCAAGTGGTAATTTAAGGGTTGCATTAGCTATTGCAGAAAGAGTGTCAGAGGGGGAGAGTTTAGCTCAACTATCTGTTGAGGAAATATTTGATAAGCTGTTTTATCAGTCAAAAGGCTCAGATACAGGTCTTCGTGATCATGCTGAGGTGCTTTCATTGGTTTATTCATTTTCAACGATTCCAGCAGATAATGAACTATCGCTATTAAGTTCTTTTTTATATGAAAATGAAAGTAAAGTTTTTCGCTCCTGTAGCATTTTGCTTGCCCGAAATGTAATACAAGAACGCTCTCATTGGAGAGCTATATTGCCTCAAGCCATTGCTAACAAATTAGCATCTTCCGCGCTGAATAATATAAATTTTGAACACCTAAAAGAAGTTTTTGAAAACTCAGGAAATCATCGTTTGTTAATGTCTTTCGCGCATCGCCTGGGTTTATTACATGATCACCCCATAGCAAAAAAAATAGTCCTGAGCTGGCTCAAAAAAAATGGTATTCTCGGCAATCTGCTTCTATTAGACCAAAAGTCTATGCGTTTACTTGACTACATCAGCCCAGTAGTGCCTGAAGCACTAATGGAAAAGATTGAGGATGATTTAAATTGCTTCTTTTTAAAAAATTACAGTTTATCTTACCTTCCCCAAATGCGGCTAATAATTAAGCTTTTGACATCCCTCGCCTATGAACCATGCTTTTTTGAAAAATGTTTAACTCTGCTTATAAAAATACACGCAAAACGTAACAAAGGCATTGATAAAGATGGAGCGTTAAACGCTATCACTAGGATGTTTCAACCCTATTTTTCTGGCACGCACGCAACCTTAGATCAACGCCTTATTTTTATGGAAAAATGTTTCTCCACAAGCGATGTTAGCCAAGCCTTAATCGGCTTTAAGATGCTTCAGTCTGCATTAAAAAGCAATGACTGGGTGAGTCATGGTGTGAATGAATTTGGAGCAAGGCCAAGAGATTATGGGTTGCACCTTAATCAAAATGGATTATTGCAGTGGAGGGTCGCTTTTTTGGAGCTCGTTTTCAGGTTGGCCACCTCTTCCAATCCTGAATTGAACCCAAAAGCACGTGTGATTCTTGCTAATTCTTTTAGTAGACTTTGGCGAATGGAGACTTTAAGACCTACTCTTATTGATATAGCTATGAGAATACACGCTCACTCTCCGTGGTCAGAGGGCTGGAAGGCTGTTCGCTCTACAATATATTATCACTATAAAAAGAAAGATGACCTATTATTATCTTTGCCTGCGAGTTTGTCAAAACTCGAACACCTCTTAAAACCCTCTAATTTAATTGAAAATATTTCTGTTTATGTGTTCAATGCAACAGGTGATCCTTATATTTTAGAGGAGGATTCTAATTTAGAATGCCATTTACGAACAGGTAGAGAAAAACAACTGGAGAAAGCTTTTGATCTAGGGAAAGAATTTTCCACGTCCAACGCTGGAATAAGTGAATTGGGAGAACCTTTATTCTCTGGAATTGATGTAATTTTTCGCAAAAACTTTGGTAAAGGACTTGCCTACGGGTCTGTAGAGTTATCTAAGCAATGGCAGAACTTATATGAGCAATTTAATAGCATTTCGAATTTACATAAAAACACTGCTGTATTAGCAGGATTCATTGAAGTTGTTGACACATTAGATTACCCACTCGCTCAGAAAATACTTGACATCTGCGCCTCTAACTTCGAACTCAAATCCTGCTTAGTTGAGCTTCATCCTGTACGCGCGTTTTCCGAAATCGACATGGCTCGCTGCCTAGATGCCCTTGAAGATCCGAATACCTCACCTGCAGCATATAATTCAATTTTATACAGGGAATCCTATAAATCATTACCAGATCATCTCCTCTTAAATCTTTCAAATAAAATTCTTAGTAAACCAAACGGAGATGAAATTGTTCTTGAGGCTTTGTCAATAAAACTTGCTAACACAGGCAATAGCTTTAACGATTTAGGTGGTGAGTGGCAGCGGGTAGGCTTAAATGCGTCAATACTCAGGATTAAAAGAGATAGCCTCACTTATAATGCCCCCCCTGATTATAATATGGAGAATGTTATAAATGCTGCATTACGTTTTAAAGATAACGAGTCTTTAAAAATAGAGTGGATTGAAAGCATATTCAGTGTGGTTGACGAGAATGATGGCTACCTATCTGATTTTGACACAACTATTCAATCAACCGCTACTCTAATGCCCACTATATTCCTTAATCACGCTTTTCTTATAAATAATGATGAATCACTAAATGCGTTCTCAAAACGTCATTACTTTGTTAATCGTTTAGAAACCCCTCCTTTTGACAAAATTGATGCATCCTTACTTGTTAAGTGGTGTATTGGAAAAAATGATAATTTCGCATGGATTCTCGTCGCGGATGGCATAATGCCGTGGATAAAGAACTCATCCCCAGCTTATAAACTATCCGATACAGCCTTAAAACTCTTAGAAGCTTCACCTTCTCCTAAGCTGGTGCTTGAGTGCTTTGCCAACACGTCCCCCCTAACTCCTCACATGGGAGATGACACTGATGAACGTGTTGACATTGCCCTTGCTAACCTCAAACACCACCATCGTAAAGATATATCGGATGCTGCCAAAGAAGTTCACATTCATTTTATTGAACGCATACGCCGTAGACAGGAGGAAATTAAATCGCGAGATGATGAGCGTGAACGTAAGTTTGAATGAAAGAGCTAAGACACTGTACCAGCATCCTGAAATAAATTGACAATCTTTATACCTTCATTCATACAGGTGCCTGCATCTTTTAATTTTTTTCAGCTCTCACTATTGCCAGTTGCAACACCGCATCGCTGACCACACCCGGAATCACGGTCGTGTTCTCCACAGTAGCGTTCTCTGCCGGCATGACAATAATCCCCGGCGTTCCCGTCAGCCCCAGCATCTCTGCCAGAGAATCATTGTTCGCAATAAGGCTGTCAGACCGGGCATAGCCCTCAGTGTTAACAGGCCCTGCCCCTGCAGACTTAGCATTGGTTTCAATGTCTTCAGGTGTCAGTTTTCCTTCGTTGTGGCCAGTACGGTAAATGCCATTGTGAAAGGCCATGTAGGCTTTCGCGCCCTTCTGACGGTAAATGTCCAGCCCACGGCGCGAAGCCTGGATGGATTCCGGAAAGCGCGGCGCGAATATAGTCCAGTCGCGAAACGCAAACCTGACGTCTGGATTACTGGCCATGACTTTCTCCATCACCGGCGACATCATGCTGCAGGCGATACATTCGTAATCAAAAAACTCCGTCACAATGACTTTTGCCCCGGCCGGACCTGCAACAGGCACGCCGTCGAGCTGCATGAGCAGACGGTGGGCTTTTACGGCAGCGTCGGCATAGGCCTTCTGCTTCATTTCGTTCTGGCGCGCCTGTAGCTTCTTGCTGACCTCAATCAGCACATCCGGATGCGCCACCAGGTAATCAGCGGCTATCTCGCCGATGCGGGCCTGCTGCGCCGGGGTAAAATCATCCGCTGCGGACGCATGCTGCTGTACCGACGTCAAATCAGCAGGGGCAGCCAGCACGGCGCAGGTGAAGCCTGTGGCCAGCATCACTGCGGCCAGTTTTACGTGTTTTTTCATAAGTGTCCGTATGTCACACACTGGTGACGACGAGGTTCATTGACCTGCCCCGGATAAGCGGGGGCAGAATGGAAGATAAAGGGGCCTGCTGTCGTCTGGCCCACAGGGTGATTAACGCTCTTTCTGGATGTTACGGGTCATCTCTGGCACAGGCTCATTGCGTTCGCGGCCGCGTGGTTCCGCAGGCAGGTTAAGCAGGTTCTGCCGTTCCATTTCACGGGCCGCACTGGCGACTGAGCGCTCTGTCAGGCCGTCCGGCATCCGTTGAGAAGGCTGCACGGAACGGTCATGTACTTCAGTGACTTTCCGGATGACCGCCGCCGGAATGTTTCCGGCCCCCGTTTCACCTGCAGCGATTCGGATATCTGACGGCAGGCCACCGTCTGCAAGGGCGCTGATCACGGCTCTGACGATGCCGTCCTTATTGCCGTCCTGTGCAGGCATGGCACTGGCGGCCTGACGGACAAGCCCGGCATAGTCGGGCTCTTTTTCACCCGGCAGCGCCGGGATTTGCAGCCTCACGGCTTCCGCCACCCGTTCAAGCAACGCGGCACTGAGGGCGCCTTTTTCACCGGCTTCGGCTTCCGGAAGACGGGCAAGTGCTTTCGCCGTCGCTTCCGCCGCAATCTGCTTCGCGAGGCTCTGCAGATCAGCCAGTGCCTGTTTTTCTGCCCTGTCTTCCGCTGGCCGGACTAACGACGCCGGAAGCGCCTTGTCCAGGGCAGCAAGGGCAGCGCGCAGCGACGCCGTATCATCACGGACAGGGCCGTCAGCAGGCAGGTTTTTAAATATATCCTGAAGCTCAGCCCGCACCAGACTGACCAGCGCCGCATCCGGACGTGAGGAGCGTTCCGGATGGCCCCCGGCCACCTTCAGCAACTGCGCCGATGGCGTTTTCCGGCCGGTCTGCAGGACCACACCCGTATCAGGATGACTCCGCGCTGCTTCCACGCCCTGCGCCAGAGACGTCACAATCAGCGTTTGTCCGTTACGGCTTTTCTGGAATATCGCCGCCTGCGCACCATCAGTGAACAGATCCCTCCCGATCCCGCTAACCGTCAAACCCTTGTCAGGCTGAAGTGGATACAGGCTGACGCCTGCAGCTTTGCCGTTCCCGTCAAAGACAGGCAGGGCCAGATGGGGCGCAGGATACTTCCTGGTTGGCGGAATGATACGCGCGGTAACGGGATTGTGCTTCAGCCCCTGTTCACGCAGGTACGTCCGCCCGATTGCCGTTTTGGACAGTGACTTACCCATCCCCCATACTAGCCGCGCCTGGGCGCGTTCTGGCTGTGGATCGAGCGCATCGTGCGCCGTCTCCGGCTCTCTGTCCCTGTTCTGCAGCGTGTTCAGCCAGTCTGACAGACCGTCCGTGTAAATCTGCACATGATCGACCGCGCGGGACAGGCTGATGTAAAATGCCCGCATTCCGCTCATGCGCTGACGCGCGCCCTCAGTGCCTTCCAGTGCAATAACAAAATCTGCACTGGCCCCCTGTGCGCCGTAGCCGGTCACCGCCCACGCATAGTCCAGATGCTGATCGGCAGTCACGGTGCCCGGCTCTATCACCTTTTCGCCGGCGGCATTCTTCAGCACCACCTCGCCGTTCTCCCGCAGCGCCTGCACCCGGTACTGTTCATGCGCCGCGTGACCGGCCGCTTTCTGCGTTTTGTTCATGCGCACGCTGTCTCCCACCCGCAGTTCAATATGCTGGCGCTCGAAAACCTCGATTTCCGTCACGTTCAGCTCGGCGGGAGAATAAAAGTGCGTTCTGCCGCCTTCGTCCCGCAGGACGATCCGGTTTATCCCCGAATCCACCGCCGTCACGCTGAGATAGCTGTCGTTGACCTTTACCACCTGACCGGAACTCCAGGCCGACGTGCGGTTGAAGTCATGACGCCCGCCCGTGATGCGCGACAGCACCGGCACCGTGACGGCCTTTTCACCCAGCTCCTTCAGTTCAGTCAGCCTGTCATGAATGCTCTGGTTAATGGCACGACGGTCTTCGTTCAGTTGCGCGATGATGAGCGTCTTTTCCCGTGCGGCAGGTGTGCGCCCTATCCAGTCCGCCACAATGGCCTCCACGGGTGCCTGGGTTTCGACAACAGAACGGGCAGGCAGAACCACCTGCTCTGCTCTTGGCACCACCGAAGGCAGCACCTGCATGATTTTTTCAATGGCCGCGGCTCCCTTGTTCTCGATCGCGCTGTATACCGCAGATTTCAGGTTTTCATCGCGCTGCCGGACGATCTCTTTCATCACGGCCACGTCGATGGGGCTGCGCTCCTGAACCAGCCGGAAAGGCGCACCGCTCTCGGGAGAGGTAAACTGCGCGACGTCCCCGACCGAGACTGCCCGGCCCCCGCCTGATGAAATAGCCTGATAAGCCGCCGCGGTGTCCTGGTTTCCCAGCATCGATGACTCATCAATGAGGAAAAGCGTGTTCTCAAAACGCACGCTTTCGCCTTCCGCCGTGCGTTTCTGCCAGTCCACGATAAATGACTTCAGGGTCTGGGCCTCGATGCCGACGCTGCGCATCTCCTTCACCGCCCGGTGCGTGGGGGCCAGTCCGATAACCTGCGGGCGGGCATGCTCAGGTAGCGTATCAAGCGCCGACGTTACCGCCCGGAACTGAGTGGTTTTACCGGTGCCCGCATACCCCTGTATGGCAATAAACCGGTCTTTACTTCCGAGGATCAGGTGCGTCGCCTCACGCTGTCCGCCGGTCAGCCCGGTGGTGAGTGACGCAGGCACGGCCTCCATGAGCGGCGGCACGGCATTTTTTCCCGCCGCGATTTCAGCCACGATAGCCTTTTCCATCTCCCAGGTGGCGCGCGCCACATAGCGGCTCTCACCGTCAACCGACACGCGAATCAGGGCCTTGTCCGCCACCTGCTGTCGCAGCATCTGCTGCAGTCCGGGTGTGTCGGGCACAAAGCTCATGGCCTCCTTCAGCAATTCAACCTCGGTGAAGGCCACGTCGCGCATCTGGGCCACGGCGCGCGTGAACGCCTTCTGCAGGTCAGTCTGTACGCCGCTTTTCAGCGCCGTTACGGCCTCCGTGGCATCGTCCTTACCGCTCATCTCGCGGACCAGCGACAGCGGCGTCCGGACCGACCGCATCCGTTCAATGCGGTCTTCCGCCCGGGCCTGCGTTTCGCCCGTGAAGATTTCCGCTTCATGGCCGCTGCGCGCCAGGGTGTTCATCATGTTCGCCGTCAGATCCCTCCCGTTGAGGCTGGCCAGCACCACCCCGCGATCGTTATCAAGGCTGCCGGGTGCAGCGACGTAGGCGTGGGTCAGGTAGAGCGCGCGGCCGCGTTCGAGGGTTACCGGCTTTTTCTGACCGTCGCGCAGGACGGTAATCTGCCCTTCACTGACGGACTCCACCGTCAGACGATCGCGAGCCTTCAGGCCAGCCGCTTTATCGCCGGCCACGGCAAACAGCTTTTCACCGGCAGAGACCTGCAGCGTCTCGCGGTCAAACAGCCGCCAGTCTCCCGTCAGGGTCCGGATATCCTGTACGCTGACCACGCCGTCAGTATCGATGAGCGACAGCTGGCGGGTGTCTTCGTGAACACGGTCAATGACGTAATGTCGCGTCTCATTTTTGTCCGAGCGATCTTCCAGCACCTGCCCGGGCCGGTAGGTGTTTACCAGACGACGGGTTTTGGCCGTGGTGAAAACCGGAATACGGGCCTCCACGGAGACCTCTTCCTGACCGAGTTTACCGGCGTCTTTCAGCGCCGACCGGATGAGGCCGTTCAGTTGCTGCTGCTCACGTTCGCCTGCGACCGTCGCGCTCAGCGTCATCTCCGGCCCGCTCAGTTCGGCATAGCGCGTGGCCAGCGCCTGATAGCGGTCACGTTTGTCGGCAATACTGATGACGCGGGCTGCCAGTCCGGGCGACGGCTCGCTGAGTGACAGACGCGGGACGCCCGACTGCTCCAGGACAGACAGCGCACTCGTTGCGGCCGTGCGGCCCGCCCCGTCGAGGAACAGCAGCTGGGCATTCTTCTCAAGCGCCTCGCCGGTCAGCACCAGCATCTCCTTGAGGCTCAGCTTCTCTGCCCCGTCTATCACAAGCGTACTCTGGGGCGCGAGGCTGAAACCGTTACCGAGTATCCGGCTGCGCTGCATCAGGCTGTCTTTCAGAATCGCGGATTTGCCGAGTGACAGGGCGCGTTCGGCAGAGGCGGCCATGACCATCACGTCACGCCCGTGAGCGCGTGACATTGTCACCAGCTGCTCTGCCGTTTCCCGCTGACGCAGCGCTGATGAAGGCGCATTCAGGATGGCCACCGGTGCCAGCATCGCTTTCTCAAAGCGGGCGGGCACCGGCTCTTTCGGCGCGCGAAAGCTGGCCACCACGTTTTCTCTGGCCGCACTGCCCGCAACAGACTGCAGTGACAGTTCGTCAAGCAGGTGTATGCGGGAGGTGAATACGCCTTTGTCCGCATCCAGCGGCACCAGTTCGCCACTGCTGATCACCTTATCCAGGGCGCGTTTCAGATCGGGAATTTTCTCTTCATGCTGCCCTGCGCTGAAGGCCGTTACCAGAAGATCGCCATATGTAAACCGGGTCTGGCTGTCGCTCAGCACGGAAATGGCTTCCCGGACGGCCTCCGTGGCATCGGTGCGCAGGGGGGCTTCAGGACCGGACAGCACAACCTCACGCGCCCGGGCATCGCTGACGACCTGTTTAATGTCAAAGCCCAGATCGTCCATCTGCCGCTGCCAGCGCGCCTGCAGGCGACTGCGTCCCCTTTCGGTTTCAGGTTTAGCAATCGGCTCATTGACAGGGGAAGATATGTCCCGCAACCCCGGTCCTGTATCGACCGGCTCCGCTCTGTCCGGCGCTGCGGTGACCGTTTTCTCAGCGGTGCCTGCCTGCTCCGGTTCAGGTGCAGGCCTGCCGGCATCATTTGTGTCAGGACCGCCTTTCTGCTGAACGTCCGGATGCCTTTCAGTGGCATCGGGTGCGCGGCTCTTAACAGGGGTTTCCGCGTTTTTGCCGCTGGCTACGTCTGTTTCTCCGGATTCTGGCTGCAGACCGCCGCCTCCCGCCATCAGCTCAGGCCCGTGCCGCATGACGTCGTCCGGACTCTTTGCCGGCAGGGTGTCGCCTTCACCGTAGCGGTCAAGCGACTGTTTACGCTGGCGGGTGTCGAGTGCCGCCACATCACGGCTTTTCAGGCTGGCATCGTCCCCCACGCTGCCATGAATTTCCCTGTGGCGCGAAGAGAACTCCTCCAGTACGGTTTCGGTAAAGCCTTTAACCTCCCAGAGGCCATGCGGTCCGCCGGTCAGCTCCGTTTCATATCCCAGCGCTTCGGTTTTTCCTTTCAGCGAACTGCGGTAAAGCTGGCCAAACTTTACCTGGTGTTTGTAAATCGTCTCAATGAACCCGGTTCCGTGGATGTAATCGGTGGACAGGGCTTTCCATTTACCTTCATGTTCGGTGGCGTTCACGACAACGGCGTGGGTGTGAATCTGCGGATCGAGGTTACGTGAGGTGTCATGCGTGAACAGCGCGGCCACCATCTTGCCTGTCGGCTCGATGCGGGTAATGCCGTCTCGGGTGTTTCGCACGCTTATCAGGTTTTCAATCACCCCCAGCGCCTCTTTCACTGCCTCATGATGTGCCTCCAGCAGGCGTTTGTCGCCCCCGGCCAGTATCAGCATAGAGATGCTTTTGGGGGCAGAAAACGTCAGGTCGTGTCCCGGACGGTGGACGTGCGCGCCCTGTACCTCTTTGCCCAGCTCCGTTCCGTTTGGGAGCTTGCCGTGCAGCACGTCCGTAAACGTCTGCAGGTCAACCGGGCCTTCAAGGCCCAGCTCGCGCGCGCCCTCACCCAGCCACTGACTTTCCAGGTCATCGAGAAAATAGTAGTTATCTTTGCTGCTGTAGTAACTGGCAGCATCGGCGGCCGACGCCACCGGCGCAACGGTCATCATCGCTCATAATCTCCGTGGTCATGATGGTCGCCCATTTCCTGCCAGGCCTCGTAATCTTCACGGTGGCGCAGGATGTTTTTTTCATCGTCAGCCATGCGGTAGTTTGCCTGCCGGTACTGGTCCGCGTAGGCCTCCTCCCGGCTGTCATGCACGCCTTTACTGTGTCCTGCCGTCTGCACAGTGAGCTGCCCTGCATCATCTTTTTCCGCCACCATGTTCAGCTCTGGCGCTTCGCCCTGCGTACCCTCCTCAGCCGTCGCGGAGTCATCCGTGTTGGCAGGCAGATTTGCCCGGCGGGCCAGGATGTCGAGCGCACTGGTCGTTTTGACCGGTGGTTTAGGGGGTACGGGCGCGGCAACTACTTTCGCTGCCGGTACTGATGAGGTTTTTTCTGCCGGCACGTCAGGCTCAGGACGGGCGACGGGCCTTACGGCCGGTGCAGATCGTGAAGCTGCTGCTCCACGACCGGGAAATGCCCGGACGTTATCAGGCAGCAGACTTTCAGCCAGAATCTCAGCAGGTTCCGCTGACGGGGCTTTTTGAGGGACGGGTACTGGGTGTTGCCCCGGTGCAGGCTGAGGCGTGACGCTGTCGGCAACAGGTGCAGGCTGCCTGACTTCCGTCCCTGACTCAGAAGCAACGGATGCAAGCGGCGGGTGTGTGGTTCCCTCCAGGATTTCATCGCCGGTCGGAAAGCGCAGCCCCAGCCCGACAGCGTCACGCTCGTTCTGGCTGATGATTTTTTCCAGCTCAGGACTGAGGTTGTCTCTGAAGTCGCGCTCGATGAGCGCAGGATGATATTTCTTCTGTTCGCGGTACTTCAGGCTGAGCTTCACTACCGGATACTCGCCCGGCATACGCACGTAAAAGCGCAGGTTGGGCAGCTTCATGATCTGGTCATAATCAACAACCGGCTCCCTGACCTTGTCCTTGCTGATGGAAATACCGTCACGCTCCTGCGCCAGACCAAAGCTGTTCTGCTCACGGGCTTCACGCCGGCGCTGATGGCCCAGGTCCTCCTCGATCATCTTTGCCACCTCGGCGCTGGGTGAACGGCCGTAAAAGCGCGTGTTCAGCAGGTCAAAAATGGACTTAGCCATCTCGCGACCGTAGACGTTAATCAGCTGGGGCATGTTCTGAATACCCAGCACAAAACAGGCACCGAACTTGCGGCCCTCGGCCAGCGTTTCGCCCAGATCCGGGAGTTTCTGCAAGCCCAGAATTTCATCGCCGATAATCCACACCCGTCGCTTGCTGTCCTCGCCCATGCTCTGGATAAACAGCGTGGCCAGCGAAAGCCACATGGTTATCAGCGGTCGGACAGATTTTCGGTGACGGGCCGTGGTGGAAATAAACAGCCAGCTGCTGTCGTACTGCTTCTCCGTCATCCATTCCCGGATGCTGAACTCCGGCTTGCCCTCTTTATCGAGCCCCTGCAGGTAGCGCAGCGACTTGGCGTAGTTGGTCAGAACCGAGCGTATCGAGATGGCGGTTTTTTCAATTTTCTCCTCCACCAGGTTGGCTGAGGGCGTGTTCTTCAGGAATTCGCGCAGGCTTTTCAGGTCGATGGACAGCAGGGTTTTCAGGAATTTTTCAATGTTGCGATTCGGGTCAGATGCAAACTGCATGGCAGTATCACTAAAGATGGTCCGTGATGAGGACACCCAGAATGGGTCCGAGTCGCCCTCAACCGGCATCAGCGCGGCCGTCATGTTCTCGTAATCCACAACCTCACGCCCTTCACGCCACAGCACCCAGTTTTCGCAGCGCCTGTCATGCGTGTTAAGGATTTTGTCCACGCGTTCGTCGTAGTGCGTTTCGACAAACGTACCGCCCGAGTCGTAAATGATGGCGCGGTCACCTCGCTTGCGGATGTAATCAAGCAACCAACGGATAATGGTGGATTTCCCGACGTTGACGGTTCCGTGAATCAGGTAATTCATGATCTCGGCATTGCGGACCATGTGCAGCCCTGCCACCTGTAGATCCGACTTTTCCCCGGCCTTTTTCAGAAGCTGGTTAATAACTTTGAGGTTATCCGTAAGCTCCATTCCGGATACAAACTCATCCTCGGTTTCTTTTTTGCCTTTGTACCCCACGTACCAGGCAATCAGGCAGTACAGCAGGCATGCTGTGGTACCGCAGATCGTGGCCACAAAACGCAGGCTGGCCAGAAATGCACTTCCCATCCCCTGCATCCAGGCATCGGAGAGCAACTGCTCGGGCGTCATTTTCACCTTACACAGTTGCGTACCTTCTCCGCAGTGCCAGATAATGTCCCAGGTCGCGGTAGCGCTGGCAGGACTGAGTCCCATCAGCGAATGCGTCGGCCATGCAGCCCAGTACCAGAAGCCATTTCGCATCACGTCATCGGGCGTGGTCAGCCAGAAAAGCAGCGCCGTAGAGGCAATAAACAGCAGTAACATCCAGTGGAAAATCCAGTTACTCACCTGCGCGAACATACGCAGGCGGTAAGCCATAATCTGGCCACCCTGGGTAAGATTTTTTGGCGTAAAACTCATGGGAAACTCCGGCAGACACGCAGAAGTGTCCCGCCCCGTTTAAAAGGAGCGGGTTGTAGGGTTACAGGGATAAGGAAGCGCCGGACCGGGAAATCCGGCAAAGATGTTTACAGCATCAGCCCGGAATTTTGCGGATGAAACCCGTCCGTTTAAGCAGCCAGCATCCAGCCAGAACAGGCAGGCCGCAGGCGGCAAAGAAAATATTCCAGCAGAGCAGCGTCAGTACCGACAACACGGCGCCGGCCGTCAGCGTCAGCAGCGCCATCAGAAAGGCGATCATACCCTCCGGCATCAGACCGTTTTGTGTACTTCGCATGGCCAGATCATATGTAAAGAAGTCGCTGTGAGTCATGATGAACTGAATCATTGGCTGGCCGTACTGGCATAACACCAGCGCACTCCAGGCGAGGAACAGGGTAAACCAGGTTACAGCTGTGCGTACCACACCAGAAAATTGCAGCATAAGAGCTCCTTGTTAAGGGATATGAGAGTCAGGAAACGTCGGTGAAATTGAGAGTATGCAGCGCCCGCCGCAGACGCCGGGTCCACTGAACCGGCGCGAGGAGGCGAAATATCACCAGTTCAGCCATGAGGCACGAACGCACCGTTACAACACACGGGTGCTTTAATTCAGGAATGTCATCAGAAGGGTCGGCATACACCCGGTTGCCAGGAAAGAAGGTCTGTTATTTTCCTCGGGTGTATGCCTGTTTCGTGTCTTTTTGCAGAGTTCTCAGTGTCGGCGTTTGAACACTCTGAAAGAACTCAGCAATGCTATACAGGTACTCAGATTAAGGCAGGATACCTGCGACAGATTTTGCCAGTTGGGCTTCGAGTACAGGTTTGGCATCATCGAATTTAAGGTTTACCTTGTTGGCGTTTGAAACCACACGCGTCTGATATTTCATTCGGTCACCCTGTTCGCTGCTGGTCTGCAATTTGATGCCGGATGTACCCTGCCGAAGAGCAGCTACGTTATCGGTGGTGACAGCTGCTTTACTGCGCTCTGAAATCTGCAGATCGGTTACCATTGTGTAGTTAACGTCTTCTACCATCGCATCTGCGGCCATACCAATCAATCCTGCTGCAAGGCCAGCCCCCAGAACAGCGCCGCCTGAATTACCGTTATAAGCTGTGATGCCGGCCCCCAGTGCTGCTCCAGCTGCGCCACCTTCATAACCGCTGTTCAGGAATCCCTGCGCTTCCCGCAAATCCATTTTATCGGCTTTCAGTACGTTGACCTGAATCCAGTAGTTGGCTGCATCCGGGCTTGAAGTGAGGGTATAGCCTTTAGCCTGAACATCCTGCCCTATAAGGCCGTACAGGTCGCCCATATCTTTATCTGAAGTATTGCGCACCTGCAGCCAAACGGTTTTATTACTTGACGGATCAAGCCAGACTGTCTGACTCATTTGCGTTTTTACATCAAGATTTCTTTTTTTGATAGCGGTACTCATCGCACCACACCCGGACAGCACAAGACATGCAGCAGCAATCGCCGCCACAAAGAGGGAACGCTTTTTCATTTCAGTATCCTTGTTAAACGAAAAATGAGCATGAATGCCCGACAGAATTTCCCAGAGGAATTTTTTAGCCCTGTCACTTACTTTATTCATATGCAGGTGACATTGGTTTTTATTTAAAGAACATCTGCTTGCTTATAATTATGCAGAGTATTGTGAGGATGTTACGGGGTTTTAATCAAGAAATGTTCTCATGACTTAAATCAAACTTTTCTGCAAAAATAACAGATTTGGCATTTAAGAATAAAACTAACCGGGCGACTGCCCGGTTTAAAAGGAAAAAGCTATTGAAAATGTATTTAGAGCAGGTCACATCAGACTTAGATCTTCTTCAGCAATGCACTGACTTTTTCTAGTGCAACGCCCGCGCCCAAACGATTTATTTCTGAACTGACGATAATGTTAACAGAGAAAAAAAGCACCATCATTAATACTGGGATAGTAAGTACAGCCCAAGATACATAACTTGAAGCCAAGGCCGCAACGAACATTAGAAATGCAAAAACTGCAATTGTTCTTTGAACTATCTTCTTTAAGTGCAACAAAATGACCGATTTTTCACGAACATTTTTAGGAACAGCCATATATGTCATAAGGTTGTTATATACCATAAATGCAAAAAACAACCCTAAAATAAAGGTCGGAAGAAGAACTGCCCAACCGTCACTCAGAATATAATAGTAGTACCCTATGATTGAATGCTGCTCGTGAGCCAAAGAAAGATAACCCAGAGCGTCCCCAACCAAACTGAGAGCGAATGCAAATGATGGAACTGCTAAACTTATTTTAAACAGGTGAGATGAAGAAGGAAGCAATCGATCACCCGAGCTGAAACTACTCATCAGCATCTCTACATCTGAATTAACATCTGCAACGGTTAAATTACTCATCCTACACCCCACCTGTTCAAACTTTTAAGAAGCACGCTTGTTGGATGCTCTAAGTTCATCTATTTTACGTTTTAAATATTCAGATTGCGCATCGTCAATCTTGGGCTTAGCTTGGCTAATTTCTTCTTCAGCACGACCGATTTGTTGGCTTTTCACAGCACCCTGATGCTCATTTCTGAGTATATCACTGGATGCCTGAACAGTGCTTTTATTTTTGCTTATTTCTCCGTCAATTTGTCCAATTTTCCCCGTATTTTCAAAGTTTCTGTCTGCAAGCTTATCAGCAATATGTTGAGGACCACTTAAAGAACCAGCTTGCTGGTTTATACGGTCTACACCAGCCTGATAATCGCCGCTGATTAGCGACGTCCCAGCCTCCCGCCCGCCAACAACATTTCTTTCTGAACGCCCATGAATCGTGTTACCGCCGCTGCCATTATTTCCTGAAGCCTCAAGAGAGCCAGAAGGTGTTAGAGGCTGAGCTGCAGCCTGCTCCGTTCTGCCGGCATAATTCTGCATGATTTCAGGTTCCAGACGTTCTTTCATGAACTCGGTGGCGGCTGCCTGAGCCGTGTTGACGTTGGTCAGTACGTGCTGCGCATCGCTTCCGTACTTAGCCGTAGTCCAGTCCACAAACTCCTGATTGTAATTGGCGTCCAAACTTGCGCTCTGGTTCTGAGCCAGCGTGGCCATACGGCTGAATTCCTGACTACGGGTACTGCTGTCCGTATACTGGTGATACTGACTTTTCGCATCATTAAGCGTGGCTGCAAACTGTTGCACTTTTGAATCTGACTCGTTGTTAGTATGGCTTCCAGACTCGCTCAGGCGGGTAGATGTGACCATGTCCATACCCTGACGAAATTCTTTCGCATCCTGGCTGTTCCTGTCGTTACGGTAGTCATGTCCCTCTGAATGGCTGTCCTGTGTGCCATGTGAACTTCCAGAAGAGTGTCTCCAGTCGGCGTTCAGGTTCACTTCACCCCCACCACTCAGGCCAGTTGCCCATTTGCCCAGTTTAGTTGCGAACATGTCGCCCGAATCATATTTACCGTAAAGTTTGCCACCTGCACCAGCACTTCCCTGGTTGGTGATGTCCATGAGTTTGTTATAAGCCTCTTGCTGTGAAATGTTGTGCGATTTGGCATAACTTTCCACTGCAGACTGCATCTGGCTGGCTCCACGGGAAACGTTAGAAGCCACGCTGTTATCACTTCCCTGCGTCATTGAGTCACTCGCACCGCTCTGATGGCTTAACTGCTGCATCTGCTGATAACCGCTGGTTACGCTGTGATTGTAACCATCCAGTGCCGTCTGGGCTTCCTGCTGTGCCTGTCGAGACTGCTCGGAGAAGCCGCTGCTTGCCAGAGAACTCAGCTTAAGATTCACCGGGAGATTTGAAATGGCACCACTGGTGTCATAAACGTTATGCCCGTCAGCCGTCTGAGTATGTGTGGCACCATTGCTGGTCTGGAACGACTGCTGGCCGGACCGCTGCGCCATATTGGTGTCAAACTTGTTCGCGTTCACGTTATCCATCGACATATTGTTAAAGGACCAGTTGCCGTCTGCGGTCGTTGAAGCCTGGCCGCTCGTTGTGAATGCCGCTGAACTCAGTACTCCACCTACCGCCTGCGAGGCAATGGAAGCCGCACCCTTTGTCAGAAAGAATGACAATACCGGTATCGACATGCTGAGGTAGCCTGCGATGTTGGCAGCATCGGAATGCTGAAGCGCCACCTGATCCATATTGGCCAGTACCAGCGGTGTCGCACCGGTTTTCGTCTGCAGATAGAAGTTGGCCAGTGAATTGAGTACGGCAAACATGACTGGCCACATCTGAAAGTACAGAAACCCACCTGCATACATCTTCAACGTGTTAAGGCCGAATATGCTGTGGTTAACCAGCGACAGCACAATAACAAGCGGAAACAGTGCTATCAGAATCAGCATCATCAGTGACTGGAACATCGGCAGCGTCCGCGTGGCGATTACGCCGCCCGCCCCCCAGCTGATACGCTGCTTGGTCAGGCTTGATTCTGTCGCGAGATTCAGCAGGTTAGACGTATCGGAGGAACGCGCCGCAAATCCTTTCCAGCCGTCACGGATAGCCGCATTAGTGATGTTATTGCGCATGATCTGCGATGCCGTAAGCCCGCCGGAATAGAAGAAACCGTAACTGTCGTTCATCGCATTGATCAGCATGGAATCCGCATTCACTTTGTTCCCGAAAAGACGGGTTGCAACAGAGTGAAGGGTATCAGCACCAGGCACGATATCCCGGCTCACCAGTGTTTTGATGGACGCAGCAGCCTGCTGACAGGTCACAAACACCTTCCCGTTGCCCGTATTCTGATAAAGCCCGCGCAACGGACTCGGCTGACTGGTGATAAGCGTCAGAGGGTCGCTGCTGTGCAACAGGTCGTTAACCGTGTATTTGTTGTTCAGCATAATATCGCCAATCACACAGTTCTCGACGTAATCGGGAAGCAACTGCGCCAGATCCGGATTGAGCGTCCGGAAATCGGACGACTGCGCAACAATCTGGGAGCCAAAGAGCATGCCGGTCTTGGTATAGGTCAGTGAGTCAGGCCGGGCCAGGCTGTAATCATACAACTGAGCAACGGCAAATCCCGGTGCGGTCGTCAGCCCTGCGATTGCGGCCAGTCCGGCTGGCACATTATCGACCTCATAGACGGCGGCCGGATCGGTGATGTCATGGATTTGCACGCTGCGTTTAGGCACGAGCAGCACCGACGTAATGAGAAAGAACACGCCAAACCACTGCATGAACACCATCGGATTTCGCGATTTAACAAAGCTGGCCATCACACCCAGCACCCCAAACAGGCCGACAATGCGTTTCAGTGTGTCATAGGTGTCAGAACCAATAATGGTCACCACACCGTTGAACACCTGCCGCCACATGTCACCGCCATAGATGGTCCAGACTTCAGTCATTGCCCGTTCCCCACTGGTAATTACTCTGGTAAGACGTTGAGATAATGGTTGAAACCTGCTGCTGCAGGTACTGCATGTTGCGATCAATGCCATCGAGCGCATTCTGGTCTGCAGTGGACTGGAGTTTCATCTGTGCGAGCAGCGACTGCGCAGTCAGGACGTTGCCCCGCAATTCTCCTGCGGCCTGTTCCGGATAGTTTCTGCCGGCGAGAGACTGACTTGCCTGCTTGACCAGCTCCTGCAGGTACTGAATCATCATGTCCTGCGCGATAAAGTCAGCCACCTGCACCAGATAGGTCGGACTCATGCCCATGCTGCGCGAGTTGGTCAGATATTTAAGTACCGGCACTGACGTCGTGTTGATGAAGCCTTTTTCCTGATCGGTCAGTGGTGAATCTGAACTGAGCTTTCCGTCTATCGACAGCATCAGCCTGCGCACCTGGGAAACCAGAGCGGCATCGCTGCTGATGTTCACTGTTGCGACCGTGGGGCCCAGGCAGAGATCCATTGTGTCGCAACCATAGATTCTCGCGGTTCCGCCGTTCATGAGAACCGTGATAACGTCGCGGTTATCCACCATTGGGGTGAGGATTGTCACCTGGCCCTGAGCGTTAAATACGATAGAACCGATGATGCTCATCACCAGTTCTTTGAGTTCATTGTTACCATCGAACAGGTGATTACGGCCCAGGGCGTCCCAGATAAGGTTTTTGTTTTTAAGCACCTGATCTTTCATCTGGTCAGAGGCGCGACTGGTGACGCTGTCACCCTGGCCACCTACTGTACAGCCCTGTCGTGAAGCGGCCCAGTCGGCAAAAATGTTACTTTCACCTGCAATGTCCTGACAGATTTTCTGGTTTGAAACCTGCGTTACCGGCCAGAGCCCGCCGATGATGCCCTGAGCGGCCTGACAGGAACTCATGTTTGCGGAGTTAACATCCGACGCCAGTTTTTGCAGAAAGTCTTTGGCCTGCTTAAGTTCCGGCACCATCGTCTGGAGCGCCAGGTCGAAGGCATATCCGGCAGCGTTACTCATGATCTGTTTCACGAAGCGCTGCAGTTCGGCACCATTGATGAAAGAGAACGCCCCCAGGTAAGAGTCAATTCCGCCACAGCCCGCATTGAGCGTAGGCACCTGCATAGAAATAAGCTGAACCTGTTTAACCTGGTTACGCAGGTAAACCGAACCACCGGTAACATAGCCTGCGGCCTGTCCCTGCCATGCCTGTGCTCTTGAGACGTTACCGTCAAAGCCCAGACTGCCAAAGTAGCCGTTGAGATCGCCCTGCACGTCGGCCAGCGCAGGCGCGCTGATAAACAGTGCCGCAGCGGTAGAAAGAAGGAACTGCCTGAGTTTCATGTAGTGACGCTCCGTAACAGGATATGATGCCTGGTTGATTTAACGGCTCAGATAAAATCAACAGACAGCCGGCCGATAACAGGGATAAAGGGCCCATGCGTTGAGTCGTGGACTGTCGTTTTAAGGGAATGAGGAACTGAGAGTGAAAACAAGATACGAGATGCTTATTCTCGCCATCCTGATGGTATGCGCGTTCAGCTATGTGTTTGTCAGCAACTGGTATGACAATGATTACAAAGCCAGAAAACATGAGCAGCCTGCGCGTTCACGTGCTGATATCTCAGGCAGCTATGATCCTGAACTCCTGACTCATCGTCTGATTAACTTCGACAGGCGGGCCGGGATTGCGTCAGAAAAAAACGCAAATCTGGCATTTGGTAACACGCAGGACTGGCTCAGCGATGTTAAAAAACATTGCGATACAGCACTCAGCAATAAGGATTTTCTGGCCTGTGCAAACCGTCTGCTGGGCAAGCATTTTTATTACTCATCTGTGCAGGCCGTATCAGACGGCTGGGCTAGACATTACTCAGACTGCGACCTGAACGCTTATCTGTTAATCGATGCCATGCACGCGGCAGGCCGCGAGGCTGAAATTGTGTATGCCCCGCATCATGCTTTCATCTCGTACAAAGATGAAAAAACGCATGAGCCGCTGTACTGGGAAACAACCAGTGACTACAACACAGGACAGCCCGCTGATCTCAGACTGGACTTTTACCGTAAAACGCCCAGCCGTTTCTATTACACGCCTGAATCCGCAGCATATGCAGAAAACATTTATCCGGCACTGGTCATCGACAAGATCCCATCTGAAGAAAGACGCAAAGCGTTGCTGAACAGCCTTCGCCATCAGTTCCCGGACAACCCTGCGGTGCAGGACGCCTGGTATGAACAAAAGTCAGTCATTACACGTGACGATGCACTGTCGCTGATTTCTGAACTGAAGACCGACATTACCTCTGTATCAAAAAGAATTCTGCTCATCAGGTATTTCAGCAACCATCTTGAGGAAGAGAAAGCCCAACAGCTGCTTAATGAGATTTCAGATGAAGACTGCAACGACGCCTGTCTGAAGCTGAAAAGTCAGCGCTCTGTAATATACCGTTTAGCGGGATGGAGCCTTGCGAGGCTGGATGCGTTAAATATCAGGCTGTCCCTGAGTGTCTTTTTCAGCAGTATCAGGGATTCACTGATATTGTGCGGCCTCATTCTGCTGGCTTCCGTAACAGGCAAACTATTGCAAAAATACCCCATAAAAATAGGTAAGAAAGATAATCGCCTTCCGCCACAACCGCAGGATACCCCCGCTGGGTGAAAACCCGGAATGCCGCGACCAGGCTGGCGGCTGCGATGAAACCATAGCGTCTCAGCCACCCTGAAAGCGTCGGAAGCACACCGTAACTCTTACAGTCCAGCCAGAGGCACCACAACGGGATTAGCGCCAGCAGCCAACCCGAAAGGCTGAGCATTCTGACGTCCATCAGAAAACGTGCAACCTGTGGCGGTGGCAGGGGAGGCTCTGCGACCTCACTGAAAAAAAACAGCCAGCCAGTCCCCCCGGCCCACATCCCGGCACTAAAGAGTACGAACCTCTCTGCGCAGGTTGTGAATTTGCGTCTGCAGGCTATGTTCTCTGTCTTCATCATTTGTTCCTGTCGGCTTGAATCCGAGCCAGCCTGATTTAATCCGGCTGGTTGAGGCCCTTTAATTAAAGGGATGTTCAGTCATAAATCCGTTACGGCGCAGCGTGATACTTATCAACGCACCACATCCCGCGCCCCCTGCAAGTGAAATCAGAAACAGCAGTGGAAAATCGCGAACCGCACAGATCAGTCCGGCATTCGCGCCAGCGCTCAGGATAAGCAGGCCACCTCCGGTCAATTCGCAGACTAGCCAGGCATAGAGTCCTGATGCGGCCAGAAATGAGGCACAGACAAGCAACAGCACGCTCTCAAGTCTGTTGAGCGTCAGTGGTTCTTCAGTCATGTTTATCTCCGGGCGGTGATGCCGCTGCGTTACTGAGGGGTAACCGAGCCGCTGCTGGGAACCGGCCCCAGCGTGTCCGGAGGAAGGTGATCGATATCCGCTTCAATCATCTGAGAAAGGCGCTGGCTCATGGTGGCCATGTCGGTATCGCCCTGATAAAGCGGATAGGCCGTGTTGGTATTGACGTTGACCATAAACGTTGTCGGCGTGGCTATCGGCAGGCCATTACCGAAAAAGGTCAGGATTTCACCGGCAATGGGTTCATTTGGACCGGCTTTACGGGGTATAAGCGCGACCGGAAAAGACGCGTCCCCATACCCGTCGAGCGAGTAGGGATACACTTTGATGCCCATTTCATCCGCCCAGGTTTTCAGCTTGGGATCGAACTTTGCGCTGTACTGGCACCCACGCTGCATGAAGACCACCACAGCATAATCATTAATGTTGACCTGACGACCGTCAGCCAGTTGAACCATATTGGGAGGTCTGTTTACATGCCCCTGCGCGCGCTCCGAGCCGGGTATACCCAGATCCGGCAACTGTGGGCCCTTCTTTGCTTTTAAACGCTCAAGCGCGGCAATCTCATCGGCCACCGTCGCCTGCGCCATCACTGGCGCGAAAAGCATCATCACAACAAGCAGCTTTTTAAGCCTCATTGTGACCTCCACTCCCACGCCCTGTGCGCCGGTAAACGATAATTTCATAAACGACTAACATCGCCGTCATACCGAGGTAAAGGCTGCTGAGAATGACGAGAACATCGTGTGTGACGGTTACAGACCAGTTAAGTAACTGGCGAAGACAGTTACAGATAATGCCCGCCATAAACAGCGCGGCAATCAGCGGAAGTCGTTGCATCATTTACCTCGATTATTACGGCGGCGTAAATAGTGAGCGGAGTAACTCGCGAACACTGAAATCATCACGCTGGTTAAGTAGAGTTCCCGAAGCAGGTTGTTTTCCTGAACAATCCAGGTTTCACGACTTTCAGCAACCTTCACACATTTAGACGGTGGGGCCTCCGGTAGCTCAGACGTTGCTGTCACGTCATTTCGGGCCAGAGGAGGAAAGTCGGCTGGCACAGTGGGCTCAGGCACGTCCTGCGACTTGCACGTCCATACCTGTCCGGCTGCTGCATCGCGCACCGCCTCTTCAGCCCAGTGCAGAAGCATCAGCCCTCCGCTTCCGGTCTCATTCGCGCAAAAAATGAAGAGTAAAAAGAAAAACATCGCCGGATGAATCACAAACGTCCGTAGCGTCAGGTTTGCCAGCCGCTGCACAGCAGTAAACCGTCCCTGCCACACGGGAGAGAGCAGTAACATAGGAAGTCCTCAGAAGTTGGGTTTAAAGCCGGTGGCTACGTTCAGAAAACGCTTCGCCAGGTCGTCCTGGGTCATGAAGCCGTAGGCAAGCGGCCGGTAATTCTTCGATTTAGGGTCAACCAGAAACAGCGCAGGAAAATGGGTTATTCCCATTCTGGCGGTCTGACCGGCGTCAGTCCGGCTGTCTGGCACCTGTGGAGAAACGGTGCCGTCCACGCTGACCGGTATCAGCGAGATATGCCGGAGTCTGGCAAAATCTGCCACTACGCCAGCCATCTGCGCGTCAATCGGGTCCTGCCCGCGGTAGAAGTAGAAAAGACCGTATTCGCCGGACAGTTTTTTAATGGCGTCGTTCTGCTCCTCCTGGTCCCGCGCCTGCTGCAACGGTGCCGTACTGTTGTAGTGCGGATGCTCCAGGTTGTAATCGAGGTCCGGATGATCAAGCTGCGCCACGGCAAACGACTGGCTGAACATCGAAGCCCGGTCGGTCCAGAACTTCTGCCAGCGCAGAAACGTCGCGGTATTTTCAGCAGAGGGATGCAGAATGGCGTTGTTAAGCGCCTCCTTCGTGTATCCCTTAAGTACATCAGCCTGCTCGGAAGGGGTTAACTTGCTGAAATCCGGTACACCGGGTTGCGGCGGTTTAACTTTCGGCGCGGGCGTTTCCGGCTTCTTTTTGGGCTCGTTATACCAGTGCCAGCCGGTAAATGGCGCTGCCGGTGTGATTACGGCGTCGGCACTCTGCCCATCATCTGCCAGTGCCGGCGCAGCCCCTGCCATCAGCAGACAGGCAAGCAGCAGACGTTTCATTTTTTGCCTCCGTTTTGTGCCGCTGCCTGAGCAGCGATACGCTGTTTAGCCTGCTGAACCATCGTGGACGAATCCGGGATTTTCTGGTTGGCCATGAGGTCGCTGTAGAAGTCCTGGAAGTTAATCAGGTCAAAGTTGATGGACTGCAGCTCTGGCACGGTGATCCCGCGACAGTTCGGCGAGTCGCCGCTGCCGAAATCCACGTGCAACTGGTCACGCCGCCCCTGCTCCTGAATGATGCGGCTCAGCTTGCCGCCAAAGACGCAGTAAACCTGACTTTTCTGGACACAGACGCCCAGCACGGCGTGATCGCACTTGTCTCCCACGTAAACCGTGACCTTTTTAGCCTTTGCCTTGCCGATGGCCATCTCCTCGCTGTTGCAGTTCGCCAGTCCGGAACTGTTGCCCCAGCCGGTATCCACGCAGCAGTTAGAGAATCCTGCAACAGCCTTGCGACACGACATCGGCTGACCGGTAAAGGCACGGATGTCCGTCTGACTGCCTTTTTTTACGTCATCCCCTGCAGAGGCGAGACCGGCAAGCTTGGAAATCGACATGTCAAAACCGTTATCACCTGTGCCATCCGTGTCGCTGCAGTCGCCGGAGCGACAGAAATACTGGCCGCCGCACAGCAGGCCCTGTGAGGTATAAGTGGTCTGACACTGGTAGGTGTCATTTTCATGAATGCAGGCAGTTCCGTAAGTCTGCGAACAGCTTTTACCTGCCAGGGTGCAGTTGCGGTTGTTGATGAGCTGGTCGCAGTTGCCGGTTGAGTTAACCGGCACAACATAGGCGTCGGAGTACTGCCAGCAGTCGCTGTACTGGGTGTAATCCCGGCCGTTCTGGGTAATGGTCCGGCTCCCGCCCGGGTCAACGCACTGTGTGCCTGCGCTGCCTGTTGACTGTGACTTGTCAAAAGGGCAGCTTTCGGTCCAGACCACGCGCGAGGAGGTGGTGTCGCGTTCTGCGCTCATTTGCAGATGAATGCGGAAAATCAGACTGCCGTTTGAAAATTGTCTTTCGTTGCCATCACGAGCTTCTTCGTAGTGGCCGTCGGTGTCGTAATGGATATACATGGACACGACCTGGCCCTTTGAAACGCGTTGCGGGCTGATGTTGAAAGCGCCTGAATAGTTGTATTTGGTGGTAATAGAGGTGCCAAAAGCCCGCATGGTATAGCCCAGGCGGTCACCGTGATAATCCGGGGCTCTGGGAAGCAGAAACTCCCAGGAGCCGCTCGTTAACGTGCCGTCATCCGGTACGGTATAGTCATAACGAAGCCACCAGTTGGCTTCGTGGTTAGCCGGTGCGTTTCGTGCATCCATGACAAACTCCGTGTTGTACGTCTCTTTAGAGCCGGTCACCTGAATACTTGCGGTGCGTGCGCAGGTTTGTATCTGGTTAACGTCTCTGTCGCAGCTGTAGTTCTCAAACACCGACTTGGAGACGACCTTTTCGCTGCAGTTGGCATTGGTGCCGTCAACAATGCTGCCCCCGTTTGCCTCGGCATTTTTTCCGTTCTGAATAAAATCGGCGTTCGGGTCAATTTTAGGCGACGGGTTTTTGGTGCTGGAATCATTCACCGCCTGACCGGCGTCATTCTGACTGAGTGACGTCTGACCTTTGTCGGCAATGCCGCCGTCTCCGCCCCGCACACCGCCGTAGTTGCTGCTCTGCGAAGGGTTCGGGGTGTAGCCGGGGATAACCGAGGACGGGTCCGTTCCACTGGCGGACGAAGTGCCCTGATTTTTATTATTCTGACCAAAGTTACTCGCATCATTGAAGGCATCACTGTTGGCATCAGCGTAAGCACCGCGTATGCCGGTGAGCAGCAGAAACGCCAGAAGACATAAACGTTTCATCGCCCCTTTTCTCCTTCTCTCAGCAGCTGCGCCGCGACGGAGCCACAATCGCCGCGCTGCTGTACTTCTTTAAGCGCCTGACGGAGTTCCAGGTTGCCGTAAATGACGTCGTAATTTTTCCCGCAGGTCACCACCAGTGCCGGTACCGCTTTGATGCCGTACTGCTGAAAAAGCGTCGGATCAATCTGCACACCGGCTTTCTTGTCCTTTTTGGAGAGTTCAACCATGACTTCGGCCGTCTTATGAAAGTCGTTGTTGAGTAGACCGCGAATGGTTGCCGGGATACCAAAACGCCGTGCATCCTGCAGCATGAGCACCAGGCCTTCCTCCGGAATGCCCAGGCTCAAGAAATACACCGCGCGCGGCACAGGGCGGTCCGCGCTGTTCTGCTCTGCCTGAGACGCGGCTATCTCGTTCTGGAACTGAGTCACGCGGTTTTGCTGCATGTCAGGCAGCGCAATGTTTGCGCCTTCCAGTTGCTTTTTAAACTGCTCCAGCTCCTGCTGCTGCTGTTTCATGTATGCCAGATTGTCACCTGATACGGTTGGCTGCTCCGCTGCGGACAAAGCACAGGCATAAAACAGCGCGGCGCTGGTGATCAGTGCCCTCAGAGAAATGTTCATGATGAGTCCTTACAGATAAACGCAGTTGCGCTTTCGCCAGAGCAGCCAGCCGAAGTTCTTCTTCGTGGCCGGGGTGTTATGAGTGCTGCCCCACAGCTGCGTCGAGGTACCAAACGGATGGCAGTCGCTGGGTTCGGGATACATATTGACCATCTGATAACGCCAGCGCGATTTTGGGATGATCGGGGACGGATATTCATAGCAGACCGCCGTGTCGGCCCCGACCGTCTCCATCACCAGCCCCTCGCGGTGCAGCTTGAAGTCCATTCGCTCCGTCACCAGCAGTGATGCCTCCAGGGGGGAAAACTCATTGCTGGTATAGCCCGTAAAGGGGTACATCGAGCCTTGCGCACCCGCGCACCAGAACAGCGGATCAAGCGGCATCCCTGCTGTGGATGAAATGGAATCGGCTGCACAGGCACCCTGCGCGAGCAGATTGTTGAAAAGCGCCACTTCAGGATTGATGATCATAGAGAGCGTACTGTCGTTCCAGAGCGGATCGACTTCCGAGAGGTATGCAATGTCCATGTCGCCGGTCTGCATGCATCCCGTACTGGTGATGATATTCAGCCAGAAAAGCAGCGGATACTTGTACCAGTGAACGTGATAAAAGCTGCCGGGCGTGGGTGAATCGCTTTGACCGGCACGGCCCGTTCCGGTCCGGCCCAGGTCGATTTTGAAGCCGCCCATGTTCACCATCACGCCCGGTTCACGCGTGACGTCGGTGAGCGCCAGCGGTTCCCAGAATCCGATGGCCAGCCCCAGACGGTAAAAGATGCCGTAGGGACACAACTGAATCGGCATTGACGGGTTGGGCGTGTCCGGGTGTGCGCCTGACGCCAGCTGAATACTGCCGAGAGTCATAGGGAACAGGCACTTCCAGCAGACGTCGCTGATGGGATTCACCCACCGGCCGTCACCGGCGTTACTCCCCCCAGCCATTGCAGGCCTGATGACCGTCACTGACAGCAGCAGGCACAGGACCAGTAATAATCGTTTCATTCGGCCGTCCTGTCCGAAAGCACTCGGAGCCAGACACAGACCGGACCGTCGTCGGTATCATGGATACTGCCGGTAAACCAGCCTTCTCCGGGCGGTTTAGCCGGAGTCCAGTCACTGCAGTCACCGGTTTTCCAGAATCGATTCATCTGCCTTTCCTCCACCTCATTTTCCATCCACGACGTGGCTGATTTCAGATTGTTTGCTTTAAGCCAGTCATTAAATGCACCGGGCAGCGCAAACTCTCTGTCCTCTGGTGGGGAATAATAAAAAGGATGGGTCCAGTGTCCCCAGCGATCGCGCACGACTTCGTGCGCCGAAATTTCAGCGACATTATTCATAGAAGATATTCCGGTTACGGAGAGTGTCAGTTAGTCAGGCCTGCCCGCGGTGTGCAGGCTGAGGCGTACCGCAGCAGGGCGAGGAACGAACAGCCTGCGTGCAGCGGGAAGGAAGGTTTCAGACGCTCACAATGAATGCTTTATGACCAAAAGGCTGGCAAAAAACACGCTCAGTACCAGGAGCATTACAAGTCTCCTGTCCATTATTTGAACTCCGTTTAAGAAAGTTGTGTCAGCAGGCCATAAGAGGCTCAGCCCGCATAAAATGCAGGGAGGCAGGATGAGTCAGGCTCAGTGACTGCCTCCGTCACCGCCACCGCAGTCGCCGCCGGCATCGGATGCGCTACAGCCTCCGTCATGCCCTCCGTTGCCCGAGTCGCTCATCATTACGACCGATGTGATGCTGCTGTCATCACCTGCTTTACGGGTCAGGGACGTGTCTGCCTGCGTGTAGGATGCGCTTTTACCGAAAATTATCATCCAGAACATCCACAGCACGGTTGCGATACCAGCTGTCACCAGAAGGAGCTTTGCCACAATCATGACTCAGGGCTCCTTATTGAGGCCTGCACTGCCTTGCACGGATAAACACGGAAGGCGTAGCCGCAGTCATCATCATGATCGCCCGCAGCCAGCTGGCCTTGTTCAATCCGGCTTGCTGTCTGTTCAAGGAACCAGCCTGTTTCGCCCTCTCCACCGTGGCGCGTCAGTTGCAGCAGAACCCTCACATTTTCCTGGTCAGGTTTGTCAGACTGCTCACCAAATACCTCTGTCCACACATCTGGCTCGACGTGACCGCCACACCCCGCGCTGCCAAAGTAAGAAGGCTTGTCTGTGACCGTCCTGGCCATAATGCGTACGGTCATGTTGTGGTCTGAGAATAATCGCCTCATTTCTTCTCCCGGCGAACACAGCTGTGATACCGGGATTCTGCGCAGCATGTCCGGTACAGCCGTCGTCAGGGTTCCGGGCGTTACCCCTACGTCCAGGCTGATTTGCCGCAGTGGCCAGGCATGCTTATACCATCTGACATCTGTCCCGATGCTTTCTGCCAGCCTGCTGAGTTTCCTGTCCTCTTCACACCCCTCAAGCCTTATCCAGTGTCGCCTTAACTCGTTCATTTTCTCCGGATCGGTATAAAACCCCTGAATTGCCTTTTCTTTTCGGTTCAGTGCTTCTCTCAGCTTATCTATCTGCCTGTACTTCTGTAACAGGCTTACCACTGCGGTAAACAGTACCATCACGAATACCAGGTATATTTCATGTGTCATGATCATCACCTCTGATACAACGAAGTTCCGGCCATCCAGTCATCGTCAGTCCCGGCCAGATGTGAGGAGCGTGCTTTTTTTGATGGATAGGAAATAAAAGCCCAGCCGGTATAACCGTCGTTAACGCCATACTGGAGGATGCCTTTTTCAATCTGCTCTGCCACGGATCGCAGAAAATGCGGCAGCGTTTCAGGGGCTGTCTGGTGTGTACCCTGCAGCAAAACCACCACTGCCTCTCTGTCAGGCATTGGCATGTAAGGACCGAAAACCTGCGTATAGGCCCCGGGCTGCGCCCGGCCCCCGAAAGAGTCGGGACCAAAAAATGAGGGGTTGTCTGCGGTGATATCAGACTCCATCTGCCAGCGTAAAACCCCCTCTTTGCCCAGTTTCCCGCCCGTAAATGTCCCTCTTTCCTTTCTGAGTGAGCGGGCAAGCTGGCGCAGGCCATCGGGTATTTCCCGCTGCAGCGTACCCGGCGAGCCCCAGCAGAGGATGCTGACCTGCTGCAGTGGCCATGCCTCCTGCAGCCAGCCCGAATGCACATCGCGCTGTGTTATAAACGAACGCGGTGTAATGACTGTCTCTGCTTCAGTATGCCGTGATGCGTTTCGTCCGGCTGCGCGCAGTGCCAGCGCTCTGTTCGTTCGCCTGCGTATAATTCTTCTGACGTTTGAGGCTACCCACAGGGTGAAGGGAAGCCCACCCGCGACATACAGCACATGTAGTTTTTCCACCTGATGCCTCCCGGTTCATGGGTCAGATCTGGTGCGCCCCGAACGCAGCCTCTTCCGGGGGCCTCGTCGCGTCATGGCAGGCCTGAAAGGCATCACCTTTCAGTGTGACGAACCAGCCTGCTGCCTCCGCAGCCCTCTGACAGGAAGCCGCCCAGCTGTGCGCATACCCCTCTTCTGACGCCTGGGTCTGCAGCTTTTCCTCATGCTCACTGTCCAGAAACGGCGTGAAATAGCGGTGACGGGCACCGACGACTTTCAGCCCCACCCTTAACTGCACGTCATCAGGAAGTAACACCTTGAGACGCTCGTCTCTGCGCAACCTGTGGCCCTCATCCTCCAGCGCCCCGCCATACGCGGCCAGCAGATGCTGCCAGAGCCGCGCGTTCTCGCTCTGAGCCATACACGCCGCCATGTTCAGACTCCCCAGCGGATAACACCCGGTTTTCTCGACCGGAAGGTCGTAAGTCATCTCCTGCTTCGGAGGCTGCAGCCTGGTATGCACAGCCTTCAGTACTTTCCCGGTAAGCGTTCCGATAACGTAACCCGTCACCATTGTGAGCAGCACCGACCAGACCGTTACGCCATCAGGAAGAAAAGGTGCGTCCACAGCCTCGGGCAGTGAACCGGGCTGCTGTATCTGTAGAACGGGCATTCCCGCCACCGTTTGAGGCGGGTCATAGGCCGAAGTAACAGCCTGTCTGATGCCCTCTGCCAGGGCATGGGCCGCTTCATCCTTCATAGCTTCCACCCTTCTGCGACGCAGGATCGATAAACGATTCCAGGAGAAAACCATCACGGCGCAGTACTGTTGCCACATCCGTTTCGTTCAGGGACGCCCAGACAATGTCTTTGCGCATTTTGCCGTTAAACGCCAGAAGGACCTGCAGCGCGGCACGGACAATCACTGACTCCGTGTAAAGCGGATGTTCTTCCGTCATGAGCCGCAGACCGGCCTTGTCGGCGTCATTCATACGCACCGTGGTCGCATGTCGCTTAACGTGTTCGGGTGTCGTTACATCCCGCATGTTGTGACTCATTTCAGTGCCACCTCCTCCACCCTGAGCGTGCGGCCGTCACGCGTGATGCGAACCGGGGTATGCTCAAAGCCAAATTTTGTTGTTAACGTGCCGTACTGATCAAAATAAACAGGCTCATCAAGTGCCAGACTGCTGTCGTGGATGTTGCCTTTGACCAGGATGACTTTGACGTTTTGTTGTCCTTTTATCTGCTTTGCCGCCCAGCCCATCTGCGCCGCATTGTCACCGTCGATGAAATAAAGCGTCTCACTGAAAGCCACCCTGTCCAGTGGATTGATTTTGTCACCGGCACGGGCAATGACGTTGCCGCGCATATCTGTGATGGTTTCCTTTACCGTGAAGGTCGGGTCAAAACTGTAAACCCGGTCTTTTATCGCGGGCGAAAGCCCTGCAACCGGCGTCGGGCGAACGGCATGAGCTTTGACTCTTGCCTCCGCTTCCCGCTGCAGCCTTGCCAGCTCTCCGCTGTCCTGCATCCCCTTGAGCCGCTGAGCGATAAAATCCAGCAGGTCAGGTTCGGATATCGGAAACAGATGGCCAACCGTGCCCAGGTCTTTTGCGGCGGCTGGCCACACAACGGCAATACTGAGCAGCAGCGCAACCAGCCTCGCTCTCATCGTGCCTCCTTCATCTGGCGGGCTATGTCGGCCTGAATCTCTGGCGTGATATCCTCTGCACCGTTTACAACGGCCCCTTTCACCAGAATCAGGGCTGAATGGTGCTGCTGCCAGTCACTGAGACTGTTGTCCAGGGCTCTGCTGAAGCGGTTTGTCAGTACCTCAGCCGCTTCTTTTGTGAGGGGGTTGAGGGCGCTCTGTTGCCTGAATGCATCAATTGTCCCCTTCATATCAAACACCACCGTGGCAGGCCTTTCGGCACTGGCCACCAGAGCGCTGATACCGGCGCTGAGGAGCAGAATCAGTGCCCCTCCGGCAAAGTAATGCACTCCGGATCGCCGCCAGAACGGCTGCACTGGGGGAAGATGTGTGTCTTCAGACTGGTGTGAATTGCCAGACGACTGCCCGCCCTCACGGACGGGCAACGTGTTTTCATCCTGCATCGTTATTTCCTCTGGTTATGCCGCCGTGATCCCGGCCCAGCGCTCAAGTTCTTCCACCTCTGCCTTATACATATGCGGCTGGCACGCAAGCAGGTAAGCGGCCTCCTCACTGGTCGCCCCCAGTTTCTGAGCGTTCGTCATAAACTGATAATCATCTCCGCGCGTACTGAACATGGCGCGCGTGATCGGATCAACAAACACGCGATGGAATGAACTGTGTTCGCCACTGGAAATCATCACCGAACTGAACCCTGTGCTGCGCGCAGGCTGGAAGCCCCGTATGATCTGCGTCTCTGCCTCACTGAACTGATCGGGGTTGGCATTGAGGTAAGTTTTAAAAGCTTTGGCATCCTGCAGTAGCGTGACCTTGGTGCCTGAGCAGTCCCATGCCGCAGCCGCAGCAGGTGGAGCCGCCTGGTCTTTGGTGCCGGTGAAGTCTTTTATACCCTGCGTGATGGTGATGAACGCTCCCTTGTGGCGGCGTACCGTACGGTAACCGGTATCAATAAATTTGGCGGCATGTGGGTTAGATCCGCTGAACAGCCGCCAGGCTTCGTCGATAATGGCCAGCTTTTTAAGATCACGCTGCGAGTGGTACATCTTTTCCTGTATCGCCAGAATCAGTGAGTACAGAATGGCCGACAGCAGATGCGGCTGGTTTTCCAGGCTCAGCAATTCAAGAACCGCAAAGCGGGTGTTTGCATCGAGCGTCGGGTTATCGGAGTTGAAGTATTCCCCGTTGGCTCCCCATGTGCACCAGCGGTCAAGCAGCAGAACCAGCTCGTTGATGCGGTTCATGATGGTAGGCTGCTCTGCGTAGATCTCCTTCACCTCTGGCGACGTCATGTAATGAACCACGTCATCGATGCGGGCCTTGTTCTTCTTGGCCTCCCATGCGGCAACCACACCTTTAAGCAGGATGGTTTCGCTGACCTTGTCCAGCGGCTCATTCGGACTGGCCAGCACGGTCAGCAGCCCCTGAATGCCCTCAGACGACTCCTTGATATCGGTGACGTTCGCAAAGGGGTTAAAGCGCAGCGTGGCACCATCAAGATACGAACCGCCCGCCTGCCGGCAGAAGTTTTTATAACTGCCGCCCATATCGATAACCCAGCCGAACCCGCCTGAGTTAAGTACCTGCCGCAGGATTTCCTGAATAAAGAAACTTTTCCCTGCGCCGGTTGTACCCGTCACGGCAACGTTAAAATTCGTTGAGCCGTTGTGTTCATAGAACATGTCAAAGAAAGCAAGGGCATTGCGGAAAGTGGGAAGCGGGCTGCCGGACTGAGCCATCTGCCGCTCTGCCACCACCGGCATCAGGTTCACCGCATTAAAGCTCTTGCAGCGCAGCGTGGCATTCATGTGCTTCATGTCATCCCACAACCCCTCCTGCATCATGAACGGGAGTGTGGTCAGCCAGTTGCGCAACTGCATATAGCGCGGGGCCGAAATCTCCAGGTCATTCTTACGGAAGACGTTTATCGCCGACAGCTCGCATTTCTGCTGTTCACTGTCGTTGTCAGGACAGAACAGTGTCAGGTTGAGGTTAAAGCTGCACATGGCGATTTCGTTGCTGGCCAGTCCCATACGCAGGTCGCGGAACTCCTGATAGGTTCGCTGGGTATTGGGAAAAAGCTTTCCGTAGGAGGAATTCGCCTTTTTTCCCAGATCCTGCTCTTTACGGAAAGCTTCGTTCTGACTCGCTACCTGGTCCTCCAGACAGACCGTCCAGCTCAGCATAAACGGGCAAGGAATGCCCAGATCCGGATAGCGAATGTTCTGCAGATTGTCTGCGACCTGCCATAGCGCGAACCTTTTCGGTACGGTCGTCAGTTGCATGTTGACGATACGGGAACTGGCCACTCGGGAGTTACCCTCATCACCGACACGACGGTCAGTCGGTTTGCGTGCCGTGGTGAGGCGGAGATAGTCCGGGTGCACTTCCATTTCCGTACTGTGGTCTACGCACTGACGATGCAACTCCTGCTCAGGATTCCACTGCACGTCATCACGGGTGACCTGCCCCGGACGGTAGTTGATCTGCTCACGGATAACGCTCAGAAATTCATCAGGCCCTATACGTGCCGTCTCCATATGGGCCGCCTGCAATGATACCTTCAGCGTTTCACGCAACTGAGAGACCGTGTCCATCGCCTTGATCCCGCCAGTACCTGGGTGCGCATACACCAGAAACACTCGGTAGTTACGCAGATAAAGCGGGTACTCACGATTGTTGGCGAGTCCCTTCAGCGCCGAGCGTTCCCAGAAAGCTTTGGTGATGGCATTAAGCCGCGGGGCCATGTCCCCTTTCCACATGTCACGGCTGAGTCCCTGCTCCAGCATGTCGCCAACGCATTTGCTCGCGACCATCAGTACGGTGACCGGCGTTTTACGAGGCAGCTTTTTGCGGAGCAGGTCATCAAGCGCCTGCACCACCTGCTGATTGGCACCGGCCAGGGGGGCCACCTCAAGGATGAAGCCGACCGAGCGCGTATTGATAAAGAGTTCAGTCTTGTCATCAAACTCACGCCACGGCAGCAGGCTGGTAATTGAGGGATGGTTCATGCTGTCTTTCAGCATTTTACGCGCCGAACTGGCGCCGCCCTCATGGCGGCTGCTGTCCAGAATGCCTGTGAGGTGATCGAGAACTTTAGCGAGCATGGCTGTCCTCCGACGGGGTCAAAAAGGGACACGAGGCGTTACCGAAAGATATCCAGTGCCGGTCACCTGTTTCTGGTGACGTAACCAGGGAGGTCATGAAAGGATCACTGAGGGTTTTGCCGTGCCCGGTCGAGGCTGCTGGAATGACATTCCAGCGGGTCAGAGGAGCATCCATATAAATGCTCCAGGGATGAGCTTTGTATGCCTGGCCGTTCAGGGCTTCAGCACTTGCCACACCTTCAGGCATATGCTGCATCATGAAAGCCCCGTAACCACTGCCTCTGCCGATGAGCAGGCTCACGCTTTCACATCTCTTCATGGTTAATCCCCCTGACTTATCACGCGATAGTCTTCATCCCAGCGCGATTTTTTCTTCACAAACTCCACAACGGCGGGCTGATGAAAACTGTCTTCGCCGTCCACCCAGGGGGCAATCCAGAGGCGCTGCGTGGCATCCGGAATGCGTTTCGCATCCACATGGCCCGGCCCGCTGTAATCTGACGGCGTAATGCTGCCATCGGGTACAGACGTCGTTCTGACAGGGATGGTCGAGGCGCGCAACGCATCGCTGCTCAGGTGCGAACTGCCTCCTGCACGGGGAGTAAATGCCGGAACGGTGACTTTACGGTTCGGATCAATGGCGGGCTTCACATTGCCGGGCGTCGCCAGCGCCTCAGCGGTAGGCTTTGGGCCTGCTTCTCTGCTGGCCGTCAGGTCATCCAGACTTTTTCCCTTGTCTGCCAGGTGACTGGCTTCTGACATCGTCAGGCACTGATCAGTCGCCGTTTTGTTGCAGTCAAAGTCGGAATTCATGCCGGCACAGCCGGTCAGCGCCGCGCACAGCAGTGCGCACGCAAACAGTTTTTGCATGGGAGTTACCTCAGTGGCGGCGGAGCCGCAGGTTAATCGTAGTGAGTAGAAACAAGAGTGGCAGGTGAGTCCTGCTCATGGGTGCCGGAGAAAAGCCCTGGTGTTGGTACCTTTCTTTTCATGCCTGAAACGTCGGTTTTGATTACAGTAATAATCTGCTATTAGTTTTAGAAGTTCTTAAACTTCACAGGAAACTGAAGTTTGTGCCACAGGCGATCTCTTCAGTTCTGAGCCGTATCCACAGGCATTCAGTGCGCTTTACCGAACCGGAAACGCCGTTAGCCGCCGTGGTTTTAATGCGCTTAGACCATCCCTTTAACATGTCATTGTAAAGGTCAGTCTCGTAACCACTGAGGATGACCGAGCCTTTTAACGCCTTGAGCACGTCAATAAGACGGGCATGCTGATCAGTGTCCATTTCATGCCGGTAGTACGAACTGGCCATCACTCTGGCCTCGTGCATGTAAGGGGGATCAACATAGTGCAGCGTGTCCGGCGTGTCATGGTCCAGCATGCACTGGATTGCGTCCCGTTTTTCCACCAGTACTCCCGCGAACCGTTCAGCCACTGCAATGAGGTTAGCGGGGGCCCATGACCAGACAGCCTGCGCAGTCGCGCAGTTGCGGCGTGTATCAAGCCTGAAACCGGTCCTGCCTTTCGTTGCCCCGGCAGAGCCAAAACCCATTGTGGCGCGCACGATTGTCCGGCGAGCCTGCTCAACCGGTTCATCCGTATGTTCGTACGCTTCCTGAAATTCAACCCGTGAAAAGGGCGTCATCATGCATGCTTCTGCAAGCTTTCGGCTCATTTGCGGGTCGCGCAATACGCGAAACAGATTCACGACATACTCATCAAGATCGTTGTAGACCTCGGCTTCGCTTCGCGGTTTCTGAAGCAGAACGGATGCCGCCCCGCCGAAGGGTTCGACATAACAACGGTGTGGGGGGAAATGTTCAATAATCCAGGGGGCGAGTCTGAATTTGCCACCATGATACCGCATGACAGGATGTCTGATTGCAACCATAGATTCCTTCCCACTTAAAAGCTTTTTTAAACTTAATCTGCCGCCCCTCTTATTCTTAGCGCCTATGCCAACGCAGCCGGTCAGCTATGCTTCGACTGCATGAATGAGGCCCGGGGAGTACCTGTCGGGTCGGATTGATCATTGCTGGCGCTCAGGCACACTCGCTCTTTTTCTGCCCAGCGCACTGCCGCCCTGAGCGTGAGCCTGTGATTTAAAGTCACGTCTTCCTTCAGCTCCAGCCAGGCTTCTGCACTGACAGGTTTATAACGTTCAAACTGTCTGTAAACACGTTCAGACCAGCTCTGAAAGACACGGTCAATCACCCAGGCGTAAGCAACAGACCATGTTCCCAACGCAATCATTACCGCCCCGACCGGATTTTCGCTGGTCGCTGATGAGGCTTTCACAACCGCCACAAACTCTGCCGGTAGCAGCACCAGACCAACAAGCGAGAGATAAAAGCCGGGTCGTACCCACTGCGCAGGGTTGCCGCGTTTTTTCCAGTCATCCAGGTCTGCCACTATCTGCCAGAACAGGCGCTGATTACTTGTTAACGTCAGGGATTCGCTGGCCATTCGCTGTTCCTCTTTCATGCCCGTTGCTGTCTGCTGAAGGCAGGGGTTGTTGCTCAATGCAGGGACCGTTCAGTGACTCTTTAACAGATTCAATGGCCGCCAGCAGCGCAGCCAGGGTTTTACTGTCTGCCTGTGACAGCCATGCTTTACGATACCGGATGCGGAGCGAACAGAGCCGTATCCGCGCTTCACGGGTATTGCGCATCGTCATGATGGCGATCCTCTGTGTTATGCCCCATTTTGCGTGATGCCAAAGCGAATGTTTCGCGGTTAAGAGCTCTCAGTTCCTGCGATATCCATTGACCTACCCTGTGAGGGTCCAGACAGCAGCTTCGCGTGATGTCCTGCCTCAGTCTGGCAAAAGCCGCCTCGTCTGTGGGTTTGTATAAAACCAGTTCTTTCGCAATCAGATCAGACCATGTGTAATGGGGTGTCTTGGCTGTCTTTAGCCATGACACAAACTGCATCAGCATAGCAACCACCTGAAGCTGAAGAGTGTACGGACCTCCTCTGACCATATAGACCAGTGCAAATAACGAAACCACGACAGTGACACTCCAGGCGGCCCAGATTCCAGTACGAACAGGTACCCTTTTTAACCACATGAAATTCATCCTTCGGAGACGCACAAGCTGTTTCCGCCGGGCTTTAAGAGTCTTTTCAGCCATTTTTTATCCCCTCATGCAGAAGCACTGACGCGTTCTCGAAAAAGCGCCTCAGCAAAACATGCCTGGTTCCTCAGTCGTTTTCTTTGTTTGTTCGCTCATAACAAATATCATTAACACACCAGTATTTACCGATGTCCCGACCGTCCGTTGTGAGAGTGGTTATCGGCTCCATCACAGCTGTGCCGGGATCGGCATTCACACAGCCGCTGACTGTCACCACGTAACCACTGGTCATCACCAGCACAGAAACGTCGTCATCGTGGTAAAGGAAGCCGTGACAGTTGTTTTTCACCATCGCCAGCGAGCCAATCTGTTGCAGTTTATTTTCACTTTTAGCATGGAGCATCATCGGCAACCCATACAGCACGCCTACCGTCAGCAACCCAAAAAACCCCGCGAGTAAGAGAAGTGAGCGCAGGATTTCAATGATCTTCGATGATCGGTTATCTGACACTTTACTGGTCGTCATATTCTGTCACTCCTTACCGCGTTATACCGCAGCTTACCTGTTAACTTCAGGGATTCGCTGGCCATTCGCTGTTCCTCTTTCATGACCGCTGCTGTCTGCTGAAGGCAGGGGTTCTGGCTCAATGCAGTGACCGTTCAGTGACTGGTTAACAGATTCAATGGCCGTCAGCAGCGCAGCCAGGGTGTTACTGTCGGCCTGTGACAGCCATGCTTTACGATACTGGATGCGGAGCGAGCAGAGCCGTATCCGCGCTTCACGGGTGCCGGGCGTCGTCATGATGGCGATCCTCTGTTTCATGGCCCATTTTGCGTAACGTGAAAGCGAACTCCCGACGGTTTAAAGCCTGTTGTTTGTCCCGAATTGCGCGTTCTTCCTCCCTTACCCATTCATCCAGTACCTTTTGGTCAAGGTGGCCATCCTTCAAAACACTTTGCTGCAGTCTGGCAAAAGCGTCCGGATATGTGGGAAGGTACGAAACCAGTTCGTCTGCAATAAGGTCAGGCCAGTTATGCGGTTTCTTTCTCCACCGAAGCCATAACACACCCGATAAAACAACCGATGCCAGACCTGCCGTCAGGAGTACGGGACGGATTTGTTCCGAAAAAAAATCATCCAGATTGATTAACACGATAAAGGCAGTAACAGCCCACACAGCAAGGGTTTCAACATGAGGTGGCTGTCTTTCCAGCCATCCAACGTTCATCCAACGGATACGATTAAACTGTTTTCGCTGCCTGTTAAAAGTATCCTCATTCTGGTTCAGCTTCAGATTCACTTTCCCCTCCACTCATTTGAGAAACGGCAAGCAGACGCTGGTCTACCCAGCCCTCTGCCCTGCAGGTTGCCACGGCAGAAAACGTGTCTTCCGGTGTCCAGTTCAGCACCGCAGCGTTGTTTTCCGGCACACTCTTTACATCGCCGAGTTCACAGGAAGGCAAAACCGCTTTCCCGTAACGAACCGCCGTCACGACGATTTTTACCGGCAGACCACTCACAATGTGTGACGGAATGGCCCACTTAAAACTGACGTCAGACTGTCCGGACACGGGGGCGGGTTGCTCACTGCTGCTGTCGCTGTTTGCCTCGCGCAGGCGACTGTTGATCCACTCGCGGTCGCTGTCAGACAGGTCGTGCTGACTGAGTAACCAGACCAGCGCGGCTGTACCTATCCAGCCGGGGCCACTGGCTTCTTTTTCCCTGATGATGGTCTGAAGCCGGGGCGAAGGCTGAGGCCCGCTGTTGTTCAGCAGTGACTGACGAGCCGAAGGCGAAGGCCGGTATCCCGGAGACGCGCCGTTTACCCTGCCTGCTGGCGTGCCGTTCCCTCCGGACGATGGCGTGCTGCTGCCCGATCCGGGACTGAAACTCCGGTAAACAGGCGCACTGCCTGTTGAGGAGGACCGGTACGACGGACTGCGTGCAGCATAGCCTGATGATGATTTAAAAGATGATCGGGAAGCGGAACTGCCCGCCATGACTGGCAGTGACTGCAACAGGCAAAGCGCGATTAGCAAAATTTTAACAGGAGGTTTCATTTTTCCTCCCAGGCTGCCTGCCCGTTAACGGTGACGATACTGCGGTCTTTGGCGAGAGACTGAATGCGCAGAATCTGTCTCTGGCTCAGCGTCGCGGGGAGCTCGGCAGTTTCCAGTTTTTTGTAACAGTCGCCAATACAGCGCAACCGCCACAACAGCGCGCTGGCCTCATCGTGCTGCTCGCTGTAAAGACGACTGAGACTGGCGGGTGCCTTCGTATCATACGCAAGCCAGGCCTGAGCAAAAAAGGCAGCGGCACGGACGCTGTCTTTCTGCACCCACTGCCCCCGTTCCAGTACGTGGGCAGCAGTGGACAGAAGACGCGCTGACGACCTGTCACCCGCCGAATGCGTGGCAAGATTAATCAGTTCTTCAGCGAGTTGGGGCATCCGGGATTGCAGCTCCTCCGGCGGGTCATCCCGCATGAACAGGTCAATGAAGGCAGCGGGAGAACGCCGGTTTAACGCTGTGCGGTAAAGTGAAAGTGCGAGCTCCTGATACGCAGTATGGACTTCCTCTGAGCATGTCGCTCTGAACACTCCGGGATGGCAGTTTTTTTCCGCGTCCTTGTTCAGCTGCTGATAGGCCTGAAAAGCATCAGGATTCTGCAGTGCTTTTGTCCGGTCTTCATCAAACTGCCTGTCACCATAGTCACAACCGGCCAGCATCATGGCTGACGGCAGGGCGAGCACTCTGAAAAATTGTGTTTTCATTACAGCCCCGCCCTCTACCGGCATCTTCTTTCAAACATCTGCACGAATACGGCCGTGCCGAACGAGAGCACAATCCCTGTGCAGGGGCCCATATAAAGGAATGCTTTGCTGGCCACCTGAAGCTGACCCGCACGGGCAACCTCAACGAGCCAGCCTGCCGGCACGATAAGCCAGGTAACGAGCCCTGCGGAAACCGGGGCCATACTCAATCCGCTACCTGAAGACAGCACCTGTAGTCCCAGCGTGAACGCAGCAAGCAGGGTCAGCATCCGCCACTCCTGCCACGTTATGCCCCCGGACGGTCCCACCCCCATACGAAGCATGATGTATACAGCGACCACATTCAGGGTAAGCACAAGAAAAGTAAGCAGAAAAACCATAAGGCGTGCATTCGAATTGTTCATATCCGGTTTCCTTGTCAGGTTCTGATGTGCTCAGGCCCGATCAAATGTCAGTTCAAACAGGGTGATAGCAGGAGCAACAACAGGCCCCATGCAGGCAGATACACACAGTGCGGAATACAAAAAAGCGGAGGATGGCCACGCCCATATGATGACTGAGTTACCGATGCAGACAATGAGCGACAGTGCCCATAAACCTGTCAGCGCCTGTACCGTAGTCAACAGCGTGTATTTCCCTCTCCGGACCTGGACTCCCAGTGTCACCAGTGACGCCAGCACCATCATTCGCCAGACCGTCCAACTGACAACATCAATCTGACCAGTCTTAATCAGCCACGCCATGACGAGATTGTCTGTCAACAGCATGGCGACAAGGCCACACAGGTTGATCCCTTTACCGCGTGGCCACCGCCGCTTAAGCATCACGTTCATACCCTTTTCCTGTCCGGCTGGTCCGCCGCCCGTGCGGCAATATGAAAACGCATGTGGCTTTCCACCGGCACCCGCATCTGACGGTTCAGAATTTTGAAGAGCAGCACCGCGCGGCTCATTCCGTCCGGCTCACACCAGATGGCCTCAATGCCCTCAAATGCGCCGTCCTGAATGATTACGCGGTCACCGTCTTCCGGCACCTGCTTGTTCTGCGGCGCGCCCTGCCAGCCCTTCTTCAGTTTTTCAATCACGCGCTCAGGCACAATGGCGGGCAGACCGCCAAAGCTGATGAGTGACGCAATGCCGCGTGTGGCCTTGATGGCGGTGGTATGCACCTTTTCCGGATCGAAACGCACAAAAATGTAGTTTGGGAAAAGAGGCTGCTCAGCGACGCGACGTATTAAGCCGTTTTTCAGCCTGACCTCGGAAAACACCGGCAGCAGGGTTTCCACCCCCTGACTGGTCAGCTGCTGCTCCGCTTTTTTTTCCTGTCCAAATTTTGTCTGTGCCACATGCCAGTTTTCCATTCCCTGCTCCCTTAATTAATGGTGTCACCCAGTCTCAATTGGCTCGCCTGCTTAAGGACCTCGTTCGGGTCGGGGACTGTCGGGCTGCCATTGCCGGACGTGCCTGCCGTTGTGCTGGCAGCGGTCTGCTGCACCTGCGGCTGCGGTGCTTCTTTCTTCTCTTTTTCTGCGTCGGCCTCTTCGATGGTCTGAAGCCGGAAACCCTGCTGGAAGACCACGGTCACGGCATTGCCCGCGCCAATGTCAATGACGGGGTGATACTGCTCTGCACGCTTGATGTAGTATTGACTGAGGGTTTCAGAGGCTTTGCTGGCACCGCCCCCGAACCCCTGTTTGAGAATGTCGCCGGCACCGATGGTGGCCGTTCCCCCCAGCCCTACCATCGGCGTGGCCGCAGATTTGAAGCCATCCCCGAGGCCCGACAGGAAGCCTGCACCGCCCGCATTCATCAGAATCTGGCCGTTACGCATCACCGGTTTCCCGCGAATGCCGACCTTCCCCTGGAAGGACACGTGCCCCTCAAACGGCATATCGATGTGATCGCCGTTTTTCAGGATGCAGCTGATGTTTTTGGTCCGGACGTCACCGCGCTCGCTGGAGATATCCCCGTAGATTTCGCCGGTCACGCGGCACTTGTCCATGTTGTAGGTGCGGCCGTTCGGCATGGAGACGTCGCCGAGCAGCGTGATGACCACGGGCGAGGTGTTCTGCTGACCGGTCACGCTGGCATTGGCGTCTGCGCCCTCAATCATCACGGCCTCAGAGAACGAGCCTGACGGTATCCAGGGCAGCTTGTGAACGGGCTTTTTCAGCGAGGCGTAGGTAAAGGTATCGCGCTGCAGTCCACCCGTGCGTGGCGGAGTATTGCCGGGGACATACCCCTGCCCCTGTACCGGATAGAACTGACTGCCCTGCCCCGCAGCGGGACCGCGTTGCGGGTCGGTAATACTCCACTGCGCCGGACCGGCAGGGCCATGCGCAACCGGGCCACTGGCAGAGGTCTGGCTGGCGGTGCCGCTCCCCTGTCCGGGTCCGTTTACGGGCTTACTTTCCTGAGCCTGCCGCGTCTGCAGCTGTGTCAGCTGCTCCGTGAGGGTGCTCAGCTGCTTCTTCAGCTCCTCATTCTGCGTGACGAGGGTGTTTTTTATCGTGCCCAGGTCACGCTCCAGACCGGCTGTCTTCTCCTGCTGCTGCTGAAGGGCTGAGGTGTTCACGCCCTGCGTGAAAGAGGTGTTGACCAGCCCGCCCGTCATATCCGGTGCCGGCTTTGCAGCGGGATGCTCCAGCTCGGCCTGATGATGCGAATAAGCCCAGACACCGCCCCCGATGGCGAGCATCACGGCAGCGGATACGCCTGCGATAGTCCACTGGCGGCGGCGCGTGGCGATGTTAATGTTACTCATCCCCACCCTCCGTTCCGGTGGAGAAGACCACCCAGAGCAGCCCTTCACCACTGGCGTACAGAGTGTTTGTGGACAGCATCACGGCACGCACGCCCTTCTGCCAGAACTGCTTCTCGGCAAGCGCGCGCGTCACGTAACCGGTGTTTTTCATACGGTAGCGCACCACACGCAGGTGGGAGCCGACCAGCTGGCGCTCGGGCGTCAGCAGCACACCGGCAGGCGGATTGTAGGCCGGGCCCCGGCTGACCTTCATGTCGGTATAGCCGTCAGGCACACCCCCGTTCACGACGGTGCGGGCCAGGCTGACCAGCATGGTCTGGAAAGGCTGACTTTCCTCCCAGGCTTTCGCGTCCGGATTAGCCTTAACCGGCGCATCTGCCGGTATCAGTTCAATCGTGCGTCCGCTGCCGGGCCTGGGCGACACGTCCAGTGACAGGCTGATGCCGTTTGCGGTCTCGATAAAAACGGTGAAGTCCCGTGTGGTGAGCGGGGCTATCAGCAGGGCACCATCGGCGGTTGTTTCTTTGGTGTATGCCCCTTCGGGACCGGTCACGCCGGTAATCAGCTCGCCATCAATGACGATTTTGTTCGGGCTGGTCGTGCTCATCTGCGCCTTCAGGTGCGCATTGTTTTCAAACGGCGTGCCGGTCGGTCCGGGCACGGCATACTGTGCGGCGGCAGGCAGCGAGGCCAGTGCACCGGCAACCGCCAGGGCGGCAAGGGTTATCTTCATGGTTCAGTCCTGTTGCGGGCGGCGTTCAGGTTTCGTCCAGGGCACTTCGCGGAAGGCTGTCAGGCGGATAAGCCCGTCCACGTAGTGCACGCTGAGCCGGTAGGCTTTATTCGCATCCGGGAGTGGCAGCTTGCCGTTTGACGTGCTGGCGTTGAGTACTCCCTGGACCGTGATGTCACCGGTGGTGGTATCGGTGGCTGCATCGTCGATGCGGAACACGGAGGTCACCCCGCTCTTCTTGATATAGTCAGCTTCGGCGGCAAGCTGCTTTTTCATGGCGTCGCGGTCTGCCGGGGGGACGAAGCTCAGCAGGGCGGTGTGCTGGGCATCCACGGTTTCCGGCGTGACGGACAGGCGGAGATTAACGAATGCCCTGACCAGCATAGCGTTCAGTGCCGCGTCACCTCCGGATTCGTCAGAGAGAAAAGGCCGGTCAAAGCCCATCGGTATGGTGAGCGTTTTCTGGGTGCGATAGAAATGCCACGCCAGTGAACCGGTGATGACATTGCCGGCACCGAGCAGAAAGACCAGCAACAGCAGCCCCGCCAGCGTCGCGACAACCACACGGTTACGCTCATTCCCGACCTGATACTTCATAGCGTTCTCCAGTTAGTCAAAAAAGCGCCACCGTGCGGTGGCGCCGGGTTTACTGCATCCAGTGCCGGTTTGCTGAGTCAGGTACGCGCCGGAACTGCAACCGCAGAAGCACGGTCGGCAGATACCAGTAGAGAAGGTTCAGAAGCCACCAGGTGCCCTGGCCCTTCTTCAGATGGCGGATTAACAGCCACAGCGCACCGGCCACAAACAACATCACGATGAATATGTCGCAGAGCAGCCCGATACCGGCGCAGGCAATGACAACAATGGCCTCCTCGGTCGGGAGTCCCATCAGGCGTTTTTGTTGGTTGAGTGTTTCCGGAAACAGATACTGCTGAGCGTCCCCGTCCATGTCGGTTTAACCGGCGAGGGCGAAGAACGTTTTGGTGATGACAATCAGGAAGGCAAGACCACCGACGAAGTGCATCGGGTTACGCGTTTTCATGTAGAGACCTGCAGAGAGGATGATTTCACAGATGTAAATCCCCCACTCCACCGTAGAGCCGTGACCAAACGTATCTTTGGCGTCCTGCTTCTGCCCTGCCAGCAGGTCAGTTGCATGCCCGATGTGCGGCAGTGCAAAAACCAGAATGGCCATACAGACAAGAATGGCATTTGCGCGGTGCTGACGAAGATACGAAAACCCCCGACTGGCCATGACGGTCAGGACCGTCAGCGGCGCCTCACTGAACGTCGGACAGGCTTCCGCAGCCCCCTCCGTCAGAGCGGAGCCGGATGTGGCAACTTTCATGTATAAATCCCTCTGTTTGAGTTAAGGAAATGTCAACGCACGTAAACAGACGTAACGCGATGCAAGTGTACATTTTCTCAAAAAAAAAAAATCTGTGACACACGTCACACTTTTACAGGTTACTTTAATGAATTTTAAGATTAATCCTGAAAGCACCTGGCGTAGGCTTTTGCTCCTGACAAGGGACGCCTCGCAAGGAGGAACCAGTAGCATGAAAGTTAAAGAAAAAATGGGTGGCAACAGGGGAAGGCCCCGCAAGTATGCTCAGGGGGAGGTCCAGTACCGGAAACTGTGGCTGCCGGAAAATCTCCTGACGGAGCTGCGCGTCGCGGCGCGGGTTCGCGGATATACCACCAACGACGAAATTATCAGCCGGTTAATATTCTCTCTTCAGTTCTCTCCACGAAGGCCGCTTATAAAAACGGATGAAGGCCAGCGGCTTATTGCGCTGGCAAGAATGTTCGATGAATTTATTCAGAGCAGACTGGACATCATTCGCCAGACGCATGCTGAAGACGAAAAAAAGAATGAGGATAAAAAAATCTTTATTCCCGGACAGAGACGGGCGTTCAGCAGCAGCTTTCCGGTTAACCTGCGGCGTGATATTGACATAAGCGCACGATTTAACAGGCGGAGCATGAACGATGAAATAATGCAGCGGCTGCTGGGCTCTCTGAATTATCTGACCGAACATCAGCTGCCGGAAAATGAAGAGGTTCACCGCTTACGGGAACTGGCCGTACTTTTTGATGAATTTATTTATGAAAAAGTAGGGCGTGCAGAAAACCCCTTATCTTCAGGTTAACCCCTTCCCTTCCGAAATCCGAAACCGTGCTGAAAAAAGTTAAGCCGTGATTAGCTCATCACGGGTGTGATACGTACCGTTTATTTTAAGCCCTGTCGGGCCTGAAGCAATTCAGGCTTAACGTTGTCACACCGTAATTCAGCACACTGAAAAGAGGATATATATAACGGCGTAAACGACACAATAAACATGTCGTTTGCGCCACCGGATAAGTGATATTCACTCACGGCAGGGACCGCTCTTGTATCACCGGAAGAAAGGTGAATGGAAAACACTTTCACCTCCCCACTCAATACCTGACACCCACTCTGATGTGAGGCTGATGATTTCAGTTAAACCCCCGCACTTATCCAGTGCAGGGATAAAACCATCATGGCAACACTTACCGCCAAAGCATGAATGATACCGGCGATAATTTAATTTCACTCAGTCATTAACGAGGCAGGACTGAAGAAATACTGACATGCCTTCGACGCTATTCCTGTGCAAGGAAATGCTTACTGGATGCTTTGTCTTCTGCGTCATTAATTGCAGATAAATTTCTGTCCAGAAGCTCCTCCATTAACTCACTGGTGTTTTCTCCACGCATGTTCAGGTACATCTCTGACACCATCGCAATTAAAATACTCACCCCTTCCCTCGTGCCTGACACCTTACGAATGAGGTCACGATTAAACCCTTCCAAATCAAATTTACTGCCCTCTCCCTGATGTTTTTTTACCATCAGTCCGAGACCAACCAGTTCATTCACCATTGATGAGAAGTTTATTTCACCGTGAGTCGCACCGTTCTGGATTTCCATATCGACCAGCTCCTGCACTTCCCTTTCTGTTTTTTCTTTGAAATAGATATTTCTTCTTCCCATCACTTTCCCCTGCGCTTCACCCGGCAACCTCGCCAGATGACAGCGAATAAATAACATTAAAATGACCTGTTCAATACCACGCAAACCGTGTAAAAATCAGGTGGCTTCTTTTTATTATTCGGCCTGTTTTAACTGTGTGTCAATCCGGCACTTTATATTTTTTTTCAGTACGATTTTTTTAGTGTGTCAATGCAGCACTTCACATCATTCTGGAGTGTGTGAATTCGGCACTTCCGTTGCAAAATTACCTTAAAAAGCCACTTTAAGGGGTGTGTTAATTCAGCACCACCATCTGAAATCAGGTGTGACAATCCGGCACCACGGGGTAATTTCAGGTGTGGCAATTCAGCACTACGCGTCCATTTAATGCCTTTAAGCTGTTGATAAAAATAAACAAACACAATAAACACACATGGCAGTGCCTTTCATGGTGCCGGATTCACACACTGACCGGCACTGTAGCCCCACACTATCCGGCACTGCAATCACACACAATCAGGCACTGTCATATCGCTTAATCAGGCACTGCAATGTGTGCGTATTCACACACTATTTCATTCATACTTTAAAAATAACAAAATATTTTCAGGCTAACTCCATGTTTTAAAAAAACAAAACTGCAAGATGAAATCTTGCGTGGGGTGTGATGAAAGAGAAACTATAAAAGCGGCTTGTTGAATAGGTTTCTTAAGTGGAATTTAATTAACCCCGGCCTGGCACTGACAACACACGTCAAGCGCAGAGTGCGCGCCTGTAACGAATTATCTTGCACAGGATGATCTGAGAAGGTATTTTTTGCGTAGACACAGCACGGCGCATTTTGCGCACGCACATGAGATTCCATAAATATGAAGTGGTTACCCGCCGCCGTCCTTTTTATCGCATTCACCGTTCAGGCTGAGCCAGAAATGTGTTTCACGAAAGCCGGGCATGATTTCGGTATTGATCCGCGTTTACTCATGGCACATTCCATTCAGGAGTCGCATATGCGTAATAACGCGATAAACAACAAAAGCGCACGAAAAAGCACTGACGTATGCAATATGCAAATCAACAGTTCAAACTTCAATGCGTTAAAGAAATTCAATATTACGCGGGAACGTTTACTGGCTGATCCGTGTATTTGCATTTATACCGGCGCATGGATCGAGGCAAGCAATTTTAAAAAGTATGGCAGGACGTGGGATACGGTCGGTATGTATAACACCGGACCGAACCCGAAGTTAATTAAACAGCGCAGGGAATATGCAGCGATAATCAAGAGCATATACCGCGTATTGCTGGCACGGGACATGATTTACAGCAAGAGGCATCCGGAGCAGGAAACCATTACTGGCAGCCACCTGACACAGAATATTGAAATGCCGCTGGATAAATAAAAGCGATCCCCGAACATTCAGAGGATCGCATCAATATCATTCCGGAACTAAACCCCGCATTATCAGACAGCGTGCAATATACCCGTTTCCGCCATTGAGGTGCATTCATTACCCGCCACAATAATATGGTCAAGTAAAGCGATATTAACCAGTGCCAGCGCCTGATTTATTATCTGGGTGATATGCTTATCCTGACGTGAGGGTAAAACACTCCCGCCCGGATGATTATGGCTGAGTATTACGGCAGCCGCGTTGTGTTTCAGCGCCGCTTTTAAAACCTCACGCGGATGGACCTCTACGGATGCAATACTCCCGTAAAAAATCTCCTCCCAGCAAATCAGCTCATTCTGGTTATTGAGAAAAGCTGCGCCAAATACTTCACGCTCAAGACCTGCCAGTTTAGCGTGGAAAAAATCCCGGGTATCACGACTGGTTGTTAACGTTATCCCTTTTCGAAATTTTACGTCTATTGCACGGCGCGCTTCCTGCAATATTTCCTCCACCGTTGCCATGCGATATTCGCCGTCTGCGCCGCGAACCTGAAGCGCAGAAAAAAATGCCACCTCCCGCACCTCCGCGCAACGAAAAAAATCCGGACTGGCAACGGGCGAATTATTCATGACTACCCCCTGCCAGGTCAGACAGCAGTTTTTTTGCTTCAACCGTTACGGTATAGCCGAGGTCGAATTCATACAGCGCAACCGGCCAGTGATTAAGGGTAAATATCTTACGGGTTTCGTTATCTTCGCAGGGATCAATAATTTCCCCGAAATATATTAAATCCCGCCATGACAGACCGCAGGGGCCGATGAATTGCCCGTTGTCGATAACAAATTTGCAGACGTCCTGAAACTGATCTGCTGTCAGTCCGGTGTTGACTTTTGCCCCTTCAACCCGTGTTTCGGTAGATTCAGAAGCGGCGGTCTTGACGTTGTGTGTGTTCATGCTGGTTCTCCTCTGTCGGTTGCTGTTAACCATGTTTCGGTGAGTTCATCGCGGCGAAGGGCAAAGTGGCGCCGGCTAAGTGAGGACAACCAGGGGCGAAGACAAAAAGTTTTTGCGGGGGTATGCAAAAAGTTTTTGGCTGAGTGCATTTCACCCCTGATTGTCTGAGCTGACGGTGGTACTGTCAGCCCTCCGCGGTGAACCACCGGAACAGAACAGCCGCACGGGATGAAATGAGCATGAACACCTCCGGCACGACGGAACGGCGTGACGGCCTTACAGGGCGCGACCGCGCCCGGTGAACGCACCGGCGACAGCCGGTTGCAGCCCTTGACCTCAGCCATCAGACCTTAGCCGGGAGGCCCGAAACGCGGCCCTTTGCGGTTCGGCGGAGACGGGCGGCAGCTTTTTCGCCGCCTGTCGGAGTAGGGCTGACGACTGCCCGCCAGGGCAGGAGCCGAAGGGGGCCATGTTCCGGCCGTGGCTTCTGAAAAGGCAAAAATGGTTCATCAGGCAGAGGAAGCTGGCCATAAACTCACCCGGCCATACCCGTTCTGGCATGAATACTGGCCAGAATGGTCACATTACGTATCAGGGTGGTCACGCTGCCCCGCAAAGTCACAGCACGCGGAGGGAGGGAGCCGGTGCGTCAGCACCGGGTTTTGCCCGGCCCGAAGGGCCTGCAGGGTCTGCGCCCTGCACGGCACGGTATCAGCCTGCTGCTTCATCCCTGAAATGCTCACCGGCGCGGATAAGCAGCTCGCAGAACGGCAGATCTTTAGCGCTGCACAGGTGCATAAGATTTGCCAGCAGATCGGTAATGGCCGTTTCTGCCAGGTCATTTTTACTGTCCAGCCCCGTACAACGGGCGAAGGTGACGACTGCCGCCGCAGCGCTACAGGTCACGTCGGTTATTTCCCACGGAACCGGGTGCAGTGCGTAATCTGCCAGGTCATCGAGGTCGGCTATTTTCAGCGATCCCGGATTCGCAACCTGTGTGGGCGTTGTCGCACCGGATGGAGTGTTATTCAGCATGGGGCACTTCTCCTTAGTTTGAGAGAGGGGGGCCGGAAACCACCGACCCCGCCCCGTCAGATACGCACTTTACGGTTATAGATGGCACGCCAGTCGTTGTAATCGCTGCCTTTTCGCAGCGGCTCCAGACGGCACAGGTTCTCGGCCAGCCCGTTCATGACCAGAATGCGCTCAACCGCTTCAAACCACGACTCCGCCTCTGCCACCGGAAACCACATATTCGCATTGTGGCCACTCAGCAGCGGATGACCGCAGAAATGCACCCCCCTGCCCCGCTTCGTTTCGCAACCCGTAACAGTCACCGTGGCCCTCACTTCCTCAGATGGCGTGCGGCGGGCGAGCTGCTCGACGATGTCATTCCAGCACCATTCTTCGTCTTCCGGCACAGCCAGATTGATGCAGTTCAGCGACTGGCATTCCGCGCGGGCCGACAGCCTGGCGATTTCCTTCAGGGTCGGATCATCATTCGCCCCTTCCGTGCTGTGAATAAACTGACCGTGGATGTAAAACGCTTCATCCCCGTTATCCAGGGTGATGACACAGTACTGGCCC
>Ga0157359_1000012_pt1 | contig 53822 bp, 42 predicted proteins | sample AttcapACBM3_FD_111482 | JGI IMG/M metagenome (GOLD analysis project Ga0157359, IMG submission 111482) | Fungus gardens microbial communities from leaf cutter ant in Botucatu, State of São Paulo, Brazil - Atta capiguara ACBM3 | ecosystem: Host-associated > Fungi > Mycelium > Unclassified ...
CTTTGCTTGCAGCGGCAGTTGGTTGGAAAATCAGCTTAACGCATGCTGGAACTCGACGAATCAGGATCACAGTGACTGGGAACCGAAGGATTTCGCTCAGGTATGGCAGTTCCCGCAAGGCACACCGCTGCGAAGTGCCTTATGGTGCGCGAAAGCGCAAAAGCTGGCCAAGCGCGCTCAACAACTTGGTTCATTGGTTCAATTCGGCAATCTGGATCAACAGTTTGCCGTTCATTTGGCACGCTTGACGCTGATGTTGGCGGATCACGTCTATTCCGCTGGGCCGGCGGTAACCGATTGGCAGGCGCCTGGGTATGCGGCATGGGCGAATACCGATCGTCAGACCGGCCAGCGTAAACAGCAGTTGGACGAGCATAATATTGGCGTAGGGCAAGGCGCGTTGCTTTTAGGGCGCTTACTGCCGCATGTACGCAAAACGCTGCCCGCCATCACTCGCCACAAAGGCTTCAAACGCCGCTCTGCGCACGAAAGATATCGCTGGCAGGACAAGGCCTACGACGTCGCGTCCGCACTGCGGCAGCGTTCGGTTAAACAAGGCTTTTTTGGTGTGAATATGGCGTCGACCGGCTGCGGAAAAACATTTGCCAACGCTCGCATTATGTATGCGCTGGCGGACGAACAGGAGGGATGCCGTTTCAGTATTGCGCTTGGCCTGCGTACGTTGACGTTGCAAACTGGCGATGCGTTACGTGACCGGCTGCATTTACAAGACGACGATCTCGCCGTGATGATCGGTTCCACGGCCGTTCAGCAACTGCATAAGACTCCTGTTTCAGATGTCGGTAGCGTTTCTGCTGAGGCGCTATTTGCCGAACATCAGTATGTCCGTTACGACGGTTCGCTGGATGATGGCCGCCTGAGCCGCTGGCTGGCCCAGGATAGCCGCCTGCACAAGTTGATCAGTGCACCGGTCTTGGTCAGCACTATCGATTACCTCATCCCGGCGACGGAGGGCGTTCGTGGCGGGCGGCAAATAGCCCCGATGTTGCGCCTGCTTACCGCCGATCTGGTGCTGGATGAGCCGGACGACTTCGACATTGCTGACTTGCCGGCGCTCTGCCGTTTGGTTAATTGGGCAGGAATGCTGGGTACCCGCGTGTTGCTTTCTTCCGCGACGCTTCCCCCTGCGTTGGTGCAGGCACTGTTTAACGCCTACTGCACGGGAAGACGCGAGTATCAACGTTCCTGCTCTGAGCCGGGCACACCGCTGAATGTTTGCTGCGCCTGGTTCGATGAGCATGGCGCTGTCAGTGCTGAGATAGATAAAGCGTCGATTTTTTTGGATGAGCACACCCGTTTTGTCACGCAGCGTATCGGCAAGCTGGAACAGCTTACGCCTTTACGTCAGGCGGAATTGTTGCCCGTCGTGGTTGCGGGGCGGCAAAAAGAGGTGGTGTTGGAGGCTGTCGCGGCCTGTTTGCACTCTGCCATTATCCAACTGCATCAGCATCACTGCCAGCAGCATGCAAACGGTAAGACAGTCTCCATCGGCCTGATTCGCATGGCGAATATCGATCCGTTAGTGGCGGTAGCACAATGCCTGATGCAGCTCGCTCCACCGGCCGGTTACCGCATTCATTATTGCATTTACCACAGCCAGCATCCTTTGGCGATGCGTTCGCATATCGAACGGCGGCTGGATGCTACGCTGACGCGCCACCAACCGGAAACTTTATGGGAGGTTGAGGAGATCAAGCGGGCTGTCGCGTGTGATGGTGAATCGAACCATCTTTTTGTCGTACTGGCTTCACCGGTCGCGGAGGTTGGGCGTGACTGGGATCTGGATTGGGCAATCGCCGAACCCAGCTCGATGCGTTCGCTTATCCAATTGGCGGGACGTGTTCAGCGACACCGGCAGCAGCCACCGGTAACGCCTAATTTGTTAATTCTCAATAAAAACATTAAAGCGCTGCGCGAGCGAAATAACGAAGGCCTGGCGTATTGCCGGCCGGGGTCCGAATCCCGACATTTCCGGTTAGCCAGCCACGATCTGCAGGCGTTGCTGTTACCTCAGCAATACCAATTCCCCAGCGCTATTCCACGAATTCGCGAACGGCAAGGCGCCGGTAAGGGGCCCCTGTTCGAGAATTTGGTCGATCTGGAGCATCGCCGGTTGTGGGAAACGTTACTGGGTACGCAGAAAACCACAGAAAGCGCCGCTCTGTGGTGGCGTTATCCCCTGAGCTGGAATGCTGAAATGCAACGGCGCTACCCATTCCGTCAGTCTGCCCAAGAAACACAGTATTACCTGTCTCTGGAAGAAGACGAAGAAAGCATGGTGTTTGTGAATCGCGACGCAGGCTCCAGCGGCAGTAAACAGAGCGGTGATTTTGACTATCCGGGTCTGGTATTAGCGGATGGCAACAGCCTTTGGATGGATAACGATTATCCGCAGCTTTACCGTCGCCTGGCGGATACGCTGGGGATGGAGTTTGCGCAGATCAGCGAGAGGTTTGGCGAAATCAATTTACGCAAGCTGGATGAGGGCGACACCGATACGTGGCGATTCCATCCGGCGCTTGGAGTGTTCCGCGCCCTCAAATGAGGGCGCGGGCTGCCTGTGCGGCAGTGTCATGCTTATGCTTTGCATATATTTCTAAGCTGCCCATAACGGCAGTGAAAAGAGTGTAGTGAAATCGTGTTAAAAACGCCACCTCACAACTAATTTTATTCTTTGTATATAGGTGTTGATATTTCTCTTGTCGGAGTGTATTTTTTGCTCATGGTGAAATGAGGGTGAGTAAAATGAAGCAACCTACTGGTCACAATTTTTATCTGGCATGCAGTTTGGTAATTGTGTGCATGGTTTTATTAAAACCCGTTTATATTCAACATAATAATATTGATTTCACTCAGGGGAACAATAACTTCTTTTCTGTGATAACCCTGAACCGTTAAACAGCACAAGGAGCTCAATATGCCACAACAAGGACTGGCTTCTTTTATCGTGACCTACATAGAAGTCAGGCGAGAGCCCAAGCTCGAAGCCTTCGATAAGGACGCGCAGAAGAAGCTGGCGGCAGCAACGGAGGCCGAACAGGGTGTGTTGCAACAGCAGTTGGCGCAGGAACGGCGCGATCTGGAGCAGCGTTATGAGGTGCGGGCCTGGTTAACGGACGCCGCCGTGCGTGCCGGGCAAATCAGCCTGGTCACCCATGCCGCCAAATACACCCACAGCGATGCCAAAGGCAGCAGCGTATACGGCGAGGGGGAGGGTGATGAACGCTATCTGTCAACGGCTGCATTGCCAAAGCCTGCGGTGGATGCCGTCGGCAACGCCGCCGCGTTGGATGTCGCCAAACTATTACAAACCGAACATCAAGGCGATTCTCTGCAGGCCTGCTTACAGCGGCAGGATCGTTCGGCGTTAGCTGAGCTGGCTGAAAATGCTGAGCAGCTTGAACAGTGGGTTCTCGGTTTTAGCCAGGCGCTGATGAACAAACAGCCCAGCTCGCATAAGTTGGCCAAGCAGATCTATTTCCCGGTGGAGGATGGTTATCATTTGCTGAGCCCGCTGTTTTCTTCCTCCCTTGCCCAGGCATTGCACGATCGTTTGCTGCACGTGCGTTTCAGCGACGAAACCAAAGAGGTCAATCAGGCGCGCAGAGCGGGGCAGTGGCACCCGCAGCAGCTGACTTATTTCCCGCATACGGCGGTGATGAATATGGGCGGCACCAAACCACAGAATATTTCCTACCTTAACAGCGCACGTGGCGGCCGAGTGTGGCTGCTGCCATGTACGCCGCCGGAATGGCGAAGCCTGGATAAGCCGCCTTATGGCTGTAAATCCATTTTTGATCGGCGCGGGCCGTTCAGCTATCTGGTGCGTGGCATCGTGGCGCAACTGAGGCATTTTTTGCTTGAGGTACAGGAGCGGGAAAGCACCAAAGAGATTCGTCGCCGCCGCCAGGATTATATCGATCAGATCATCGACATGCTGTTTAACGTTGCAGCAGATATTCAACGTGAGGAATGGCGCGGCTGGAGTCGTAACGATAATTGCGAGCTGAAAGCGGCGCAGCAGCTATGGCTCGATCCCTTCCGGAGTATGGACGACGAGCTGTTCCGAGCCGAACGGGAAAAGGATGCGTGGCAGGTTGATATTGCCGATGACTTCGCCGTTTGGTTGAATCGTCAGTTGAGTATTGAGCCGATGAATATGGGAATGGTAGAGCGCCGAGAGTGGCGCACTGCGCCGCTGTTCCGGCAACGGCTAAGAGAGCTGGAAGACGCGCTGGCGGAGGATCTCAAATGAGCCATGTGATCGTATTGCGTCATCTTCAGGTTGAGAATGCCAACGCGGTGGCGGGGCTGACCTACGGTTTTCCTGCCATCAGCCACTTCCTCGGCTATGTGCACGCGCTGTCGCGCAAGTTACAGGCCAGTCACGGTTTAACGCTGGGTGGCTGTGGTGTGATATGCCACAGGCGCCAAATTCATGCCCATTCATCAGGGCGTGATTACCAGTTCGCGTTGACGCGCAATCCATTGACCAAAGAAGCTAAAACCGCCGCCTTCAATGAAGAAGGGCGTATGCACATGACGGTCTCGCTGGTGATTGAATGCACCGGCGAAATTGCCAACGGCGATATTGGCTTGTATCAGTTGCAAGAACACCTTTACCGCTTATGCCAAACGCAAAAAATGGCCGGCGGCAGCATTACGCGGCTGCGAGGCGTGAGCGTGCGCGGCTATCCGCAGCAGCCTGATGACGTGCGGCGTTTAGTGTGCCGGCTGTTACCCGGCTTTGCCTTGTTGGACCGTTCAGAGCTGTTGCAACAACATTTCACGGCGCTAAAACAACATCGGCCGCAGGCGGAACTGTTGGATGCCTGGCTCGACTTCGCCGCATTGAAAATGCAGGCGGTGCCCACTCATCAGGATAAAACACCCGAAGTGGGAGACAAGGCTGATTGGGAATACGTAGGTAAACCTCAGCCCGGCTATTTAGTGCCGCTGATGACGGGTTATCAGCGTATTTCTCCTCTCTACCCGGCAGGTGAAGTGCTGAATGCGCGCGATGCGTCGACGCCGTTCTGCTTCGCTGAAGCCGTTTACGGCGTGGGTGAATGGTGCGGCCTGCACCGTATTCACGATTTATCCGTGCTGTTCTGGCGCTATCAAACGACCGATAACGGCTATTACTGCCGTACTCCGTCTGCAGTGATTCCGCAGGATGACGAATCCGCTGACTCAATTTATCTCGACGACTTTTAAAGGATTATTGCAATGGCTAAATCAACGATTAAAACCGCTTCGGTGTTGGCATTTGAACGCAAATTGGCAAACTCGGACGCCATCATGTTGGCGGGTGAGTGGGGAACCGATAGCTGGCAGCCTATCGTCATTAAAGAAAAGGCGGTGCGTGGGACCATCTCTAACCGCCTGAAAAACGCGATTACCAGTGATCCCGCCAAGCTTGATGCGGAAATTCAGAAGCCAAACCTGCAAACGGTCGATGTTGCGGCGCTGCCGCAAAATGCCGATACCCTAAAGGTGGCGTTCACGCTGCGCGTATTGGGCAATCTGGCGATGCCGTCGGTCTGTAACGATCAGGACTATCAAAATGCGCTGCAGGCGGTGATCGAAGGCTATATCGCCGAGCATGGTTTTGGTGCTGTAGCCGCGCGCTACGCCGAGAACCTGGCGAATGGGCGCTTCTTGTGGCGTAACCGCGTGGGGGCTGAAAAGATCGCCGTGCGAGTGACCGGCAGTAAAACCTGGGAATTCAACGCGCATGACTACAGCCTGCGCGAATTTAGCCAACCGAAAGGGGCGCTAGGCGAGCTGGCGGCGGAAATTGAGCGTGGCCTGGCGGGCGAAAGTTTTGCTTTGTTCAATGTCGAGGCGTTTGTACGCCTGGGGAATGGGCAGGAAATTTTCCCTTCTCAAGAGCTGGTATTAGACAGCAACAGTAAGAAAAGTAAGTTGCTGTACCAGGTCGATGGCGTTGCCGCGATGCACTCGCAGAAAGTCGGCAATGCTTTGCGCACTATTGATACCTGGCATTCTCAGGCCGATTCTCTTGGCGCGATCGCCGTAGAACCTTATGGGTCGGTGACCAGCCGTGGCATCGCCTGCCGTCAGCCAAAGGAAAAGATGGATTTTTACACGCTACTCGACCGCTGGGTGATTAAAGAGGAGAAACCGTCGGTTGAACAGCAGCACTACGTGATGGCGGTGCTGATCCGTGGCGGCGTATTTGGCGAAAAAGGCGAATAAGGGGATACCATGGATCATTATCAGGACGTCCGCGTATTGCCCGATCCTGAGTTCAGCGAACCCATTTTGCTGTCGGCATTGTTCGCCAAGTTGCATCGGGCGCTGGCTGCCTATGGCAAAGGTGATATCGGTATCAGCTTTCCGCAGATGCAACGTACGCCAGGCGCCATTTTGCGGTTGCATGGCAGCCACGATGCGCTGACGGCGCTGGGGGGATTCGACTGGCTTAAAGGACTGCGGGACTATACCGACCTATCGCCCATCCAGGCCGTGCCTGCTGAGGCGGCGTTCCGTACGGTCAGCAGAGTTCAGGTAAAGAGTAGCGTAGAGCGTATACGCCGCCGGGCCGTCAATAAAGGTTGGCTGACTGAAGAACAGGCACGGGAAAGAATACCGATGGCGAACGAGCAGCGAACCTCATTGCCTTTTATTGCCTTGAAAAGTCTCTCCACCGGACAACACTTCCGCTTGTTCCTGAAACAGGGCCAATTACAGGAAAAACCAACGCCGGGCGTTTTTAGTTTTTATGGGTTGAGTGCCACCGCTACGGTACCTTGGTTTTAACCCTCTTTTTTCGTTCAGAGGTAACACATTGATTTTGTTGCCTCTGAACGGTATCTGAAAAATTAGGGTTAAACCGAGGAATTTGCCTTTTGTTCTTTAATAATCAGATGGTTAGTGATTTTTTCGTTCAGTTCACTGCCGTATAGGCAGCTTAGAAAGCGGCGAGTAGCCAGCCGAATACGCTGGTAAAGTTCACTGCCGTATAGGCAGCTTAGAAAGGTATGTGATGTGGTTGGCTTGCATTGGTCTTGTTCACTGCCGTATAGGCAGCTTAGAAAATTTGGCGTCCTGTCTATCCATTTCAGTCAACGTTCACTGCCGTATAGGCAGCTTAGAAATGAAATGATCTCAGGTTCAGTCAGTGAACGCAGTTCACTGCCGTATAGGCAGCTTAGAAACATTCTCCCCACATGTTGTAGCCGTTGTTCCAGTTCACTGCCGTATAGGCAGCTTAGAAATTTGTGATGGAGTATGACGGCGCGGCCAGCGAGTTCACTGCCGTATAGGCAGCTTAGAAACGGGGCGCACGAAGACCGGGATGATTCGCTAAGTTCACTGCCGTATAGGCAGCTTAGAAAGTAATCGCGCAATGATGGCCGAACAGCAACGGGTTCACTGCCGTATAGGCAGCTTAGAAAGGTGGCGAGGAGCGCGAAGAAGCACGCATGACGTTCGTTCACTGCCGTATAGGCAGCTTAGAAATTCCTTGATGCCGGTTACGCGATACTGCTGCAGTTCACTGCCGTACAGGCAGCTTAGAAATTCTCATAAGAATACGTCTTCGCCTTACTAGTGTGTACTGCCGCACAGGCAGTTCGAATAGAAGGGATAAAACTTTACCGACACCTGTTAACCAGTAAGCAAATACTCCAACGACAGCGGCGGGTGATTCACCAGCCGCTCTTTTTGTATTTTGCTCAGCTGTTTGACGCGGTATTCCAGCTTCAGCGCCGTTGAGCGATCTCCCACCTGGCAGTGAAACGCCAGCGTCAATTCCCCTTTGCCGCGCAGCGCCTTGGCGCCTTTGCCGGCCTGATGCTGCGCCAGGCGGCGCGCCACGTCGGTGGTGATGCCGGTATACAGCATGCCGCTCGGTAAACGCAGCATGTAGAGGTGCCAGGGAGTGGGGGAAGTGTCGGTCATCGTACGCCGTTTCGGTGGCCAGGGTCGGCGTATGATGGCATGTTCGCCATCACAATCCCATCCCCGGCCGCCGGAGCCTTACCGCTTTACCCCTTTTTTCCCGCCAGCTCGAAGCGCGGCGAGACGATGCCGTACAGCGTCCAGCCGAGGAAGGTGGCGATGGCGCCCCACATCATCGCTTCCTCACCGGAGCTGTAGAGCGCATAGAAGCTGTACAGCGCGCCGATGCCGGCGATGATATTGGCGATGCGCGCCTTGTTGTCCGGCACCTTCGCCACTTTCTGAATAATGACCAATGCCGCCATCGACAGGATGTACGGGATGATGTTGGTCACCACCGCCAGGTTCACCAGCACGTTGAACTGCTTGTTCAACGATGGGCTGATGGTCATCAGCGACAGGCCGCTCTGGATGACGACGATGGTCAGCATGCCTTTAACCGGTGCGTCGGCCTTGCTCAGTTTGGAGAAGATTTTCGGGAAGAAGCCGCTGTCGGCGGAGGATTTGAACACCTGAGCGATGGTGAACTGCCAGCCGAGCAGCGAGCCGACGCAGGACATCACCATCAACGCCATGATGATCTTGCCGACCGTCGGGTTGAACATGTGGGAGAACGCCAGCCCGAACGGGGCGGTGGAGTTGGCCAGATCCATGTTCGGCACGATGCCGGCGATCACGTTGGTCGAAACGATATAGATCACCGCCGCGCTGAGGGTGCCGCCCAGTACGGCGATCGGCACGTTGCGCTCCGGGTTTTCCACCACGTCGGTGTTGGCGCAGGCGGATTCCAGCCCCAGGAACGCCCACAGGGTCATTGAGATGGAGGCGCCGATGGCTTCGAAGGTCGGCACCTGATGCGGGTTCCAGGCGGCGACGTAGGCGCTGCCGCTGAACCAGTACCAGCCGATGACCGAGATGCCCACCACCGGAATGATCACGCCCCAGACGGTGATGCCGCTGATTTTGCCGGTGATGCGCGCGCCGCCGAAGTTAGCGACGGTCGCCAGCCACAGCACGCCGATGGTGGCGATACAGATCCCGAGCGGGCTGAGCGTGGTGTCGAACAGCTCGGTGCCGTAGCCGACGGCGGAAATGGCGATGGCGATATTGGCGATCAGCAGCGAAACGCCGTAGGTGTAGTTCGCCATAAAGTTGCCTGATTTACCGAAGGCGTATTCGGCGTAGCCGCCCATGCCGCCGGATTTACGGCTGAACATGCCGCATTTGGCGAACGCGTAGGCCAACGCCATCGAGCCGACGGCGGTCACCAGCCAGGAAACGATCGAAATCGTGCCCACTTCGGCCAGCTTGGTCGGCAGCATAATTATGCCGGAACCCATCATATTCACGGCGGTCAGGATCGTTAATTGCACGACCCCCATTTTATTATTGGACTTACTCATGATCATTTTCTCTTTTAGGATGCGATCCGGGCGGCGAAAATAATCGCCGCCCCGTAAGGTGATTAATTTTTCATGACGTAGCCGTAAGCGCGGTTCCAGCCGTCCTCATCCTGTTGGATATAAACGCCCTGCAATTCCGGCGCGAATCCCGGCAATAAATTGATGCCTTCTTCCAGTGCCAGGAAATAACGCTGCGCGGCGCCGCCCCAAATTTCGCCGGGCACCACGCACAGCACGCCTGGTGGGTAAGGCAGGGCGCCTTCGGCGGCGATGCGGCCCTCGGCCTTGGCCAGCGAGACCAATTCCACATTGCCGCGCACGAACTCGGTATTGGCGTCCTGCGGGTTCATCACCACGCGTGGGAAATAGCTTTTGCGGAACATCTCTTTTTGCAGTTCTTTAACGTCATAGCTGACGTAAAGGTCGTGCATTTCCTGGCACAGCTGGCGGATGGTGTAGTTTTTGTAGCGCTGCTGGTGGTTTTTATAGACCGCAGGCAGCACCTCGCTGAGCAATGAGTTTTGCTCGATGTGCTTCTCGAAGCGGGCGATCAGGGCCACCAGATGCTGCATCTTGGCGATGTCTTCCGCCGGCGTCAGCAGGAACAGGATCGAGTTGAGATCGCATTTTTCCGGCACGATGCCGTTTTCACGCAGGTAGTTGGCCAGAATGGTCGCCGGGATGCCGAACTCGCTGTAGCTGCCGGTGGCGGTATCGATGCCCGGCGTGGTGAGCAGCAGTTTGCACGGATCGACGAAGTACTGCGATTCGGCATAGCCCTCAAAAGCGTGCCATTTTTCGCCGGGCACGAAGTTGAAGAAGCGCAGATCGTTGGCCATTGCCGCAGTGTCATAGGCCTGCCACGGCTTGCCGTCGATCTGATCCGGCACGAACGGTTTGATCATCGTGCAGGTATCCAGCAGCATTTTGCGCGCTTCGATGCCCACGCGCACACATTCTTGCCACAGGCGCTGGCCGCTCTTGCCCTCGTGCATCTTGGCGTTGACGTCCAGCGCGGCGAACAGCGGGTAGAACGGGCTAGTGGAGGCGTGCAGCATAAAGGCGTTGTTGAAGCGCTTGTGGTTGCAGTAGCGGCTCTGCCCCTTGATATGCTTGTCTTTTTTGTGGATCTGCGAGGTCTGCGAGAAACCGGCCTGCTGTTTGTGCACCGACTGGGTGACGATGATGCCGGGATCGTTTTCGTTCAGTTCCAGCAGCAGCGGCGAGCAGTCTTTCATCATCGGAATGAACTGCTCATAGCCCACCCAGGCGGAGTCGAACAGGATGTAGTCGCACAGGTGGCCAATTTTGTCGACCACCTGACGGGCGTTGTAGATTGTGCCGTCGTAGGTGCCGAGCTGGATGATCGCCAGGCGGAACGGGCGAGCCTCGTTGGCGCGTTCCGGCGCCACTTCGCGGATCTGCTGGCGCAGGTAGCGTTCGTCGAAGCAGTGCGCGTCGATGCCGCCGATAAAGCCGAACGGGTTACGGGCGGTTTCCAGATAAACCGGCGTGGCGCCGGCCTGGATCAATGCGCCGTGGTGGTTGGATTTATGGTTGTTGCGGTCAAACAGCACCAGATCGCCGCGCGTCAGCAGGGCGTTGGTCGCCACCTTGTTCGAGGCCGAGGTGCCGTTGAGCACGAAGTAGGTCTTGTCAGCGTTGAACACCTTGGCGGCGTGCTGCTGCGCCGCGCAAGGCGCGCCTTCGTGGATCAACAGGTCGCCCAGTTTGACGTCGGCGTTGCACATGTCGGAGCGGAAAATCGTTTCGCCGTAGAAGTCGAAGAACTGGCGGCCCGCCGGGTGTTTGCGGAAGAACTCGCCGCCCTGATGGCCGGGGCAGGCGAAGGTGGCGTTGCCCATTTCCACGTACTGCGTCAGCGTATTGAAGAACGGCGGCAGCAGCTCGCTCTCATATTTGGCGGCGGCGGCTTCCAGCTGTTTGCCGTAGAACTGGGTATTCTTGCCGCACAGCTCAAACACGCCATGCAGCGCCGGCAAGACGGCATTATCCAGCTCTTCTTCGCAGCAGACGGCGACGAACAGCGGAATGTTCAGGCCGTGTTCTTCGATGCGCGCCACCATGCCTTGCGCGACGTCGTCTACCGACAGCACGATGGCGGCGATGTCATTGAAATCGCTGTGATGCACATCGACGATGTCGCGTTCAGTTTCAAAGCAGCCGAGGGTTTGGGTGTTGGCGGCAATTTTTAATTTTTTCATTTTTCTCATTCTTCAGGCAAAGGCATTCCGCCGGCAAATAATTCCATTTGCCGTTAACGCCTTCACGAAAATAAAGGTGTGCGAGAACCCAGTGATGCCGAAAGGCATTAACTGTGTTCGCTGTTTTATTTATCCTGGATGCGCTTGGCCGAAATTAAAAATGTGTTGCGTGTCCTTCCCGCTTAGCGAGAAAAAGACATTATCACCGGAGTGCGGAGAATAAAGTGAAACGCAAAGACACTCTTAACAACGGCGTAAGAGCGAGGGGGTGAGGGTTATCTGTAGTTGAAGAATGCGAAACTAAAGCAGCTGCGATGAGCCATCATCATAATATGGGTTGTGCGCCTGATGTGCGCCATTTTTCGGTTATTGTTTTCCATTTTCTAATCCACCTTGCTGAGTGAAAAGATGGCGCTATTTTAACGCAAGGTTGGCTAAAAATCGTGATCAAAGTCACATAAATGCCGGTTTTGATAAATAACTATTCATAAGTTATGCAGTGAATTGCATAAACCGTGTTCAGGGAGTCAACTGGGTATGTAAATAAATTGCTAATCGGTGCCGGACGTGTGCGCTAAATTTGCGTGTCGTCAGGATGAGAACAATAAAATCGCTCGATTAACCGGTTGCATAACGATCAAATAAATCCGTCTTGTATTTTTTATGTTATAAATCCGCTTCGGGATTAAGTTAATAAAAATGCATTTATTGTGTTTTTATATTCAATTTTGTTTTTTGATGATTATCGTTATTTGTGACTCGCTTCAACAACGCAGGGTAAGATGAAGTGAGTGAACAGGGAGGCGAGTAACCTTGAATACCCCAGAACAACGGCAGCAGATTGCGGATTTCATCGGCAAGCAACACGTCTTGACGCTGTGCGCCGGCGACGGCCTCGACATGTGGTGCGCCAACTGTTTTTACGTGTTCGACGCCGCGACGATGGCGCTGTGGCTGATGACCGAACCGCACACCCGCCACGGCGGGCTGATGCTGAACAACGGCCGGGTGGTCGGCACCATCGCGCCGAAACCGAAAAGCATCGCGCTGATCCGCGGCGTGCAATACCGCGCCGAGGCGGTGCTGCTGAGCGGCGAAGAGGCCGAGGCGGCGCGCGCGCGTTACTGCAAGCGCTTCCCGATCGCCAGGGCGATGAAGGCCTCGGTATGGCGGTTGGATCTGCACGAGGTGAAGATGACCGACAACACCCTTGGTTTCGGCAAGAAGCTGCATTGGGCGCGGTCTATACTTTAAATCGACGTATTGATTACAACGGGAGATCGCATGGCGCGAGCACTGTTAGTCGGCGCAACCGGGCTGGTGGGGCGCGAATTGTTGCAGCTGTTGCAAAGCGATCCGCAGATAACGGCCATTGTGGCGCCGACGCGCACGCCGCTGCCGCCGCACGGCAAGCTGAGCAATCCGGTCGGTGATGCGCTGTTCGAACTGCTGAGCGGCTTGCAGCAGCCGGTCGATCTGGTGTTCTGCTGCCTGGGCACCACCCGCCAGGCGGCGGGCAGCGCCGATGCCTTCCGCTACGTCGATTACCAACTGGTGGTGGAGAGCGCGCTGACCGGCCGCCGGTTGGGGGCACAGCACTGTCTGGTGGTGAGCGCGTTGGGCGCCAACGCGGATTCCACCTTCCTGTATAACCGCACCAAAGGCGAGATGGAGCAGGCGCTGCGCGAACAGCGCTGGCCGCGCCTGACGCTGGTGCGGCCTTCCATGCTGGTGGGGGATCGCCCTGCGCCGCGCCTGATGGAGCGCCTCACGCTGCCGCTGTTCAGGCTGCTGCCCGGCAAATGGCGCGCCGTCTCCGCCAAAGACGTGGCGCAAACGCTGCTGCAGCAGGCGTTCACGCCGGGCGAAGGGGTCAGGGTGCTGGAATCGGATCGGCTGCATTGCTACCGAGACTGACGCTGAGGTGATCGAACGCCAGCTCTAGGCCGGCGGGCAGCTCGTTGTCCAGCAGCCACCGATCGAGATGATGGCTGATGTGCGTCAGCAGCGTGCGCTTGGGCTGCAGCAACCGCTGCGTCTCCTGCGCGCGGGTCAGATCGTTGTGGTTGCGCGGCGCCTGCGGCTGAGGCGGCAGGCTGCAGTCGAGCACCAGCAGATCCAGCGCCACATTCTGCAGATAGTCGGCGGTGGCCGGCGGCAGGCCGACGGTGTCGGTCAGGTAGGCCAGCGCAGCGCCCGCCGCCTGGATCAGGTAGCCGTGGGTTAGCTTGGAGTGTTGCAGCGGCAGCGGGGTGATGCGCATGCCGCCCAGCTCGACGGTGGCGAAGGGCGCCAGCGGCGGCTGAAACGCCAGAATGCCAGGGTGTTTGAACAGGTCGTCGCAGCCCTGTTCATCCGGCGGACCATACACCGGAATGGAATTTCCGCACCCCCAACGCAAAGGAAATAACCCCTGAACGTGATCCATGTGGTAATGTGTCAGTAAAAAACGTTGAATTTGCCCCGCCGAAAATCGCCGCTCCAAAGCCGGCAATCCCGCATCCAATAAGGTCGTTTCCCCCTGATAGTTGAGCATGGCGCTGCACGCTCGCCGCCGAAATGCCGGCTCGCGCCGCGCCCGTTGGCAGATCGGGCAGTCGCAGCCGAACACCGGCACCTGCTGCGCGCCGCCGGTGCCGAGAAAGGTCAGTTGCATCGTTCCCCCTCCGTTAAAGGTACTTCTGCGCAAAGCGGTTGATGTCGCGAAAATCCGCCAGCCGCGCCTGCAGCGTAGCGTGATCCCAGTGCCACCACTGGCTGCGTTCGATACGCTCGATCAGCGCGTCGTCAAAGCGCATGCCGATCTTTTTGGCCGCCACGCCGGCAACGATGCTGTAAGGCTCCACGTCCTTGGTAACCACCGCCGCGCTGCCGATCACCGCGCCGTTGCCGACGCTGACGCCCGGCATCAGGATGGCGTTATGGCCGATCCACACGTCGTGGCCGACGGTGACGTGGTGCTCGCGCCGCCAGTCGAAGAACGCCGCGTCGTCTTCCCCCAGGCCGTATTCGGAAGCGCGGTAGGTGAAGTGATGCTGCGCGATACGCTGGTAGGTCGGGTGGTTGCCGGGATTGATGCGCGCATAGGAGGCGATGGAGACGAACTTGCCGATAGTGGCGTAAAAGATCTGGTTGTGCCCGGCGGTGTAGGAGTAGTCCCCCATCTCCACCTCTTCCAGGATCGCATCGTCGGCCAGGTGCACATATTGGCCAAGCCGGGTGCGGTTAAGGGTCACGTTGTCGCCGATTTTCGGCTGGGCAAAGTCGTTCATGGCGTCGCATCCTGAGCTTGTCGGGTAGAGGTCGGCAGCAGCGCCAGCAGCGCCAGCAGCGCCGCCAGGGTGTCGTCGAGTGGGCCGTCGTTGTGCAGCACCCGGCAGCCGGCGGGCAGACTCTGCTGATATTCCGCCGCCCGCGCCAGCCGCTGCTCGATCTGTTCGGCGCTTTCCCGCCCCCGATCCTGCAGGCGCCGGCGCAGGATTGCGGCGTTGACCTGCAGGCATACCGGCAGCAGCTGCGCCCCGTAGCGCTGCTGCGCCTGCGGCAGGTGGGCGCGTGAACCGTTGACCGCTACGTCGATCCCCTGCAGCAGCCAAAGATCCACCTCGATCCCGAACGCGTAGCGCTGCTGGTGGGCCTGCCAGTCGAGCGCGAACAGCCCCTTGGCGCGGCGGCGCAGAAATTCGGGTTCGCTCAGCGCGATGTGATTCTCGCAGCCGGCGTCTGCCGGCCGGGTGATGTAACGGTGCGCCACCAGCGGCGCGCGGTCGGCGTCGGCCCGCAGCGCGGCCAGCAGGCTGTCCTTGCCTGCGCCGGAAGGCCCCATCAGATAGATGAGCCGCGCCATCAGAACACCTGCCTGCCCTGACGCCACACGTTCTGCACGTAAACGTGCTCGCCGTGCGGCCGCGCCAGCACCAGATCCGCCCGCAATCCTTCGGCGATGGCGCCGCGATCCTGCAGATCCAGCGCCCGCGCCGGGTTGCGGGTGATCATGCGCACCGCCTGGGGCAGATCGTAGGCGTTGCGCTCGTCCGCCGCGAGGCGAAACGCCGCGTCCAGCAGGCTGGCCGGGTAATAATCGGAAGAGAGAATATCCAGCACCCCCAGCGCCGCCAAGTGGTGCGCCGCCACGTTGCCGGAATGGGAGCCGCCGCGCACGATGTTCGGCGCGCCCATCAGCACCTGCAGGCCCTGCTGGTGCGAAGCGCGGGCGGCCGCCTCGGTGGTGGGGAACTCGGCGATGGCGCTGCCCAGCGCGCAGGATTCGGCCACGTGCGCGGCGGTGGCGTCGTCATGGCTGGCCAGCGAGATGCGGCGCGCGCGGCAGTGGGCGGCGATCGCCTCGCGGTTCGGCGCGGCCCAGCGGGCGGACAGGGCGACCTGCTGCGCCTCGTACTCGCTCATCTGCTGATCGTTGAGGTGGTATTTGCCCTGATAATATTCGCGGTACTTTTCGCGCGAGGCGAACTGGCGCTGGCCCGGCGAGTGGTCCATCAGCGACACCAGCGACACGCCCGGCTTGTCCATCAGCTGCTCGAACAGCGGCAGGGTGCTCTCGTGCGGCAGCTCGCAGCGCAGGTGCAGCCGATGCTCGGCGCGGTTCACCCCGGCGCGCTGGCTGTGGATCACCGCGTCGATCATCTTCTGCAGGTTTTCCAGCCGGTGGCCGCCGTCGCGCACGTCGCCGATCGCCACTGCGTCCAGCACCGTGGTGATGCCGTTGGCCACCATCAGCGCGTCGTGGCTGCTCATCGCCGAATGGGCCGGCCAGTCGACGTTCGGGCGCGGGGTGAAAAACTTGTCCAGATTGTCGGTATGCAGCTCGATCAGCCCCGGCAGCAGCCAGCCGCCGTCGCCGTCCAGCGCCTGCGGCAGCCGGCTCGGGCCGTCGGCGAAGCTGCGGATCACGCCGTCCTGCATCTCCAGCGAGCCTTGCACCACCTGGTCATCCAGCACCAGCTTAACGTTATTGACGATCATCAGAGGGCCTCCAGCGCTTGCGGCGCCTGCATGTCATAAAGCCGGTCGGCGACCTGTCGGCGGACGCCTTCATCATGGAAAATGCCGACGATCGCCGCGCCGCGCGCCTTGGCGCGTTCGATAAGCTGCACCACCGCCGCGCTGTTGCGGCTGTCGAGCGAGGCGGTCGGTTCATCCAGCAACAGGATCGGGTAATCGACGATAAAGCCGCGCGCGATGTTTACCCGCTGCTGCTCGCCGCCGGAGAAGGTGGACGGTGCCAGCGGCCACAGGCGCTGCGGCACGTTGAGCGCGGCGAGCAGCGCTTCGGCGCGTTCGCGGCACTCGGCGCGCTCGACGCCCTGTTCCAGCAGCGGCTGCATCACCACCTCCAGCGCGCTAATGCGCGGGATCACCCGCAGGAACTGGCTGACCCAGCCCAGCGTATGGCGGCGCACCGCCAGAATTTGGCGCGCGTCGGCGCTGACCATGTCCAGCCAGTCGCCCTGGTGGTTGATCCAGATATGGCCGCTGTCCGGCAGGTAGTTGGCGTACAGCGAGCGCAGCAGGGTGGATTTGCCGCTGCCGGAGTGGCCGTGCAGCACCACGCATTCGCCGCCGTGGACCGTCAGGTTGGCGTCGTGCAGCACCGGCAGGCGGGTGCCGTACTGCTGATGCAGCACAAAGGTTTTACTGAGATGTTCAACTCGGATTTGCATAGTCATCTGTTATCGCCTTGGGTTACGACAGCACCGAAGAAACCAGCAGCTGGGTGTAAGGATGGTGCGGATCGTCGAGCACCCGATCGGTCAGGCCGCTCTCCACCACTTCGCCCTGTTTCATCACCAGCAGGCGGTGGGCCAGCAGCCGCGCCACGCCGAGATCGTGGGTGACGATCACCGCCGCCAGCTGCATTTCCACCACCAGGTTGCGCAGCAGATCGAGCAGGCGCGCCTGCACCGACACGTCCAGCCCGCCGGTCGGCTCGTCCATAAACACCAGCCTGGGGTGGGTGACCAGATTGCGGGCGATCTGCAGCCGCTGCTGCATGCCGCCGGAGAAGGTGGTCGGCAGATCGTCGAGGCGCGACAGCGGGATTTCGACGTCTTCCAGCCACTGGCCGGCCTGGCGGCGAATGTCGCCATAGTGGCGCTGGCCGATGGCCATCAGCCGTTCGCCGATGTTGCCGCCGGCGGAGACCTGCGGCCGCAGCCCGTCGAGCGGGTGCTGGTGCACCACGCCCCAGTCGGTGCGCAGCAGGCGGCGGCGATCGCTCTCCGCCATGGCATACAGATCGTGTTCCCGGTCCGCCTGCGGGCGGTAAAGGATCTGCCCGTGCTGCGGCGCCAGCCGCGCCGAGATCGACTTCAGCAGCGTGGTTTTGCCGGAGCCGGATTCGCCGACGATGCCCAGCACTTCACCGGGATAGATGTCGAACGACACGTCGCTGAAGCCCTTGCCGGGGGCGTACAGGTGGGTGAGCCGCTTCACCGACAGCAGCGGGGTGGTGCTCAATGGGGTAGAAGTCATCAGTGCTGCGCCTCTTGCGAAGATTGCGCCAGCTGCTGCCGGCAGTAGTCGGTGTCCGAACAGACGAACATGCGGTTGCCCCGATCGTCGAGCACCACCTCATCCAGGTAGCTGTGGCGCGAGCCGCACAGCGCGCAGGGTTCGTCCCACTGCTGCACGCTGAACGGATGATCGTCGAAGTCCAGGCTCTCCACCTTGGTGAACGGCGGCAGGGCGTAGATGCGTTTCTCGCGCCCGGCGCCGAACAGCTGCAGCGCTGGCATCATGTGCATTTTCGGGTTGTCGAATTTCGGGATCGGCGACGGATCCATCACGTAGCGATCGTTGACCTTCACCGGGTAGGCGTAGGTGGTGGCGATATGGCCGTAGCGCGCGATGTCTTCATACAGCTTCACCTGCATCACGCCGTACTCCTCCAGCGCGTGCATCTTGCGGGTCTCGGTTTCGCGCGGTTCGATAAAGCGCAGCGGCTCCGGGATCGGCACCTGATAGATCAGGATCTGATCTTCGCGCAGCGCGGTTTCCGGAATGCGGTGACGGGTCTGGATCAGCGTGGCCTCCGGCGTGCGTTCGGTGGTTTCCACCCCGGCGACGCGCTGGAAGAAGCGGCGGATCGACACCGCGTTGGTGGTATCGTCGGCGCCCTGGTCAATCACCTTCAGCACGTCGGCGCGGCCGATGACGCTGGCGGTGAGCTGAATGCCGCCGGTGCCCCAGCCGTAGGGCATCGGCATCTCGCGGCCGCCGAACGGCACCTGATAGCCGGGGATTGCCACCGCCTTGAGGATGGCGCGGCGGATCATGCGCTTGGTCTGCTCGTCCAGATAACCGAGGTTATAACCGGTCAATACTTCACTCATCGCGGGCCTCCTGACGCTCGCTGTATTCCTGTCGCAGCCGCTTGAGCAGCTCCAGTTCGGCCTGGAAGTCGACGTAGTGCGGCAGCTTGAGATGGGAGACGAAGCCGGCGGCCTCGACGTTGTCGGCGTGGGCCAGCACGAACTCTTCGTCCTGTGCCGGGCCGGCGACGCCTTCGCCGTAGTCGGGGCTTTGCAATGCGCGATCCACCAACGCCATCGCCATCGCCTTGCGTTCGGCGCGGCCGAACACCAGCCCGTAACCGCGGGTGAAGTGCGGCGGATAGTCCTTGGGATCGACGAAGCCGTTGACCATTTCGCACTCGGTCAGCAGGATTTCGCCGATATCGATGGCGAAACCGAGCTCTTCAGGCACGATCTCCACCGAAACGTGGCCGGTGCGGATCTCGCCGGCGAACGGGTGGTTGCGGCCGTAGCCGCGCTGGGTGGCGTAGCCGAGCGCCAGCAGAAAGCCTTCGTCGCCGCGCACCAGCTGCTGCAGGCGCGCCGAGCGCGAGCAGGGGTAAACCGGCGGGTTGCGGGTGATGTCGTCCGGCGCGCTGCCGTCGTCCTGTTCCTTGCGTGCCAGCTGCTGGCGACACAACAGATCGAACATGTGGCTGCAGTTGTCCGGCAGCGGTTCGTCGGCCTGCGGCGCGCGCGGCGCTTCACCTTCCGCCAGCAGCGCGAAGTCCAGCAGCCGGTGGGTGTAGTCGTAGGTCGGCCCCAGTACCTGCCCGCCGGGCAAGTCCTTGTAAACCGCCGAGATGCGCCGCTCCAGCCGCATGTTTTCGCTGGCCAGCGGCTCGCTGACCGCCAGGCGCGGCAGGGTGGTGCGATAGGCGCGCAGCAGGAAAATCGCCTCCACCAGATCGCCGCTGGCCTGTTTGATGGCCAGCGCCGCCAGCTCGCGATCGTAGATGCCGCCTTCGGTCATCACCCGATCTACCGCCAGCCCCAGCTGCTGTTCGATTTGTTCCGCGCCGATCGCCGGCAGCGCCTCGTCGCCGCGCCGCAGCTGTTCCTGCAGCTGATGGGCGGCCTCAATGGCTTTTTCGCCCCCTTTTACCGCTACGTACATCAGCACACCTCCACGCGGGTGGTCCGCGGGATCGCCAGCAGGCGATCGCCGCAGGTCAGCAAAATATCCAGCCCCAGCGGGAAGCGCTGCGGGCGGTTGACGAGATAATCCAGCAGCGCCGGTGGCAGGCGCGGCGCTATCAGGCGTTGGCTCTCGATGCCGGGGCCGGTCAGGCGCAGCGCGGCGCCGTTCTCCAGCTCGCCGAGCTGCACGATGACCGTAGCGCCGCATTCCGGCGAGATTTCAGTGCCGTGCGGCAACGCCTGCAGATCGGCGGCCTGAACGTGCTCATCGAACAGGGCAAAGCAGACCTCCTGCGCCGTGGCGGCCAGCGACGCGCCGCTGTGAAAACGAATGTTTGTTAGCACTTGCTCACTTTTAAGCGCAGCGCACAGCTGCAGCGGCGTTTCCTGATCGGCCAGCGTCAGCAGCGCGGCGGTGCTGGCGGAGTTCAGCGGCGCCCAGGCCGGGCCGGCCGGCAGCGTCACCCGGTGGCCCGGTTCGCTCAAGGCTTTAAGAATCAAACGAAAAGCGTGCTGCGATTGGTCTATCGGTTGTTCAAAACCGGTCAATAAACTCATGGCTTAATCCCCTCGCACCAGCGTAAAGAAGTCCACCCGGCTGGCGGCGATCGCCCGGGCGCGCAGCTGGCGCTGCTCGTGCTGCAGCGCGGCCAGCGGCGCGATCAGCTGTTGTTGCAGGCGCTCGCCGTGCTCCGGCTGTTGCAGCAGCGCATCGGCCAGCGCGCACAGCTCGGCGTGCGCCTTGTCGCGCCCGGCGATATAGCTGTAGCCGTAGCCGCCGTTGTCCAGCTGCACCACCGCGCGGGTGACCGTCATGTCCCCCAGCACGAAGCGGCGGCCGGTGGCGCCCATGCGCCCCTGCAGCTGGGCCAGGCCGATCTCCGGCGCGCGGATGCTGCGGTAACCCGGGCTGAGGTTCAGCGCCTGCCAGTGGCTGCGCAGCTGCTCGGGCCGGCTGTGCGCCAGCACCGACATCCAGCGTTGTCTCGACTCTAAGGCTTGCATTCAGTGCTCCATCGTCAGTTCAATCATGTCGGCGCGGGCCAGGCTGACGGAGTATTCCGCCACGTCTTCGCCGCCGCTGCGGACGTTAAGGGTGCGCACGCACAGCAGCGGCGCGTGGGTGGCGATCTCCAGCAGCCGGCTCTCTTTGGCCTGCGCGCGGCGCGCGCTGATGCGCGTCTGGCGGCGGCTCAGCGGCTGCTGGAGGTGCTGTTCGATAAACTGATGCAGCGAACCGCTGTGGAACTGCTGCAGCGCCGGCCACCAGTCCAGATCGGGCAGATAGTGGTCGATCACGCTCATCGGTACGCCGTTGACCCGGCGCAGGGTGCGCAGGTGGATCACCATTTCGCCTTCTTCACGCGAGAGCGCGCTGGCGACATGCCCATTGCACGGGCGCAAGACAGCGAGTAAGCGCTCACTGGTGGGGTGGCTGCCCTGCTCGAACAGGTTCTGGCTGAAGCGGGTGTTGGCGTGCAGCGGGTAGTCGTAAGGCCGCATCAGCACCAGAATGCCGACGCCGTGGCGGCGCTGCAGCCAGCCGCGCTCTACCAGCTGATCCACCGCGCGGCGCAGGGTGTGGCGATTGACCTGGTAACGTTCGGCCAGCTGCTGTTCCGAAGGCAGGTAGTCGCCGCAGCGGTACTGCGTGCGCAGCTCCTGTTCCAGCTGTGCGGCGATCTGCTGATAGCGGGTGGGGTAAGTGGTCGGATGTCTAGATAACTCCATCATAATAAAAACCTCGTCATGCCGATGGCGGTGCGATGAAGGCGGAAGCGGTGCGTTTCATCGGGCGTCTACCCTGTGGTTTTCAAGTTGGCATCATGGTGCCGGGCGCAGATGACAATCGCGTTACGCGTCGGTGGCGAACAGATGAACTATTTAGGACAGCCCAGGCGTGCACGGGCGGCGACGGCGCGCTATGCTGGCGCCTCTGTTGACTGACTCTGGCCGCTACCATGCCGCAACCTCTGAACGCCCCTGAACCCGCCCCACGCGCCTGGCCGCTGTGGAAACCGATCCTGTTTCTGCTGGTGGTGGCCGTCGGCCTCTACTACGTCAAATGGCAGCCTTACTACGGCAAGGCCTTCGTGGCGGCGGACAGCCACTCGATCGGCAAATCTATCCTGGCCGACGGCGCCGCGAGCCCCTGGCTGGCGGCCTGGCAGTACGCGCTAGTCTACTTCACCGCGGTATGGAAGGCGGCACTGCTCGGGGTGCTGTTAGGTTCGCTGGTGCAGGTGCTGATCCCGCGCGACTGGCTGGCGCGCACGCTCGGCCACCGGCGTTTTTCCGGCACCGTGCTGGGGGCGCTGATCGCGCTACCGGGCATGATGTGCACCTGCTGCGCCGCACCGGTTGCCGCCGGCATGCGCCGCCAGTCGGTATCCAGCGGCGCCGCGCTGGCCTTTTGGCTCGCCAACCCGGTATTGAACCCGGCGACGCTGGTGTTCATGGGATTTGTGCTCGGTTGGCCGTTCGCCGCCATCCGCCTGGTGGCGGGCGTGGTGATGGTGCTGGGCATCGCCTGGCTGGTGCAGCGCGTGACCGCCAACGATCCGCAGCCCGCCGCGCCGCAGCCGCCGGTGATGATGGCGCAGAGCGACGAGCAGCCGTTCCTCGCCCGCTGGGGGAAAGCGCTGTGGGCGCTGTTTTGGTCGACCATCCCGATCTACGTGCTGGCGGTGCTGGCGCTAGGCGCGGCGCGGGTCTGGCTGTTCCCGCACGCCGACGGCGCCGTCGACAATAGCCTGCTGTGGATCATCGCGCTGGCGATCGTCGGCTGCCTGTTCGTTATCCCCACCGCGGCGGAGATCCCGATCGTGCAGACCATGATGCTGGCGGGCATGGGCGCAGGCCCGGCGCTGGCGCTGCTGATGACCCTGCCGGCGGTCAGCCTGCCTTCGCTGCTGATGCTCAACAAAGCCTTCTCCGCCCGGGCGCTGTGCCTGACGGCGGCGCTGGTGGCGCTGTGCGGCGTACTGACCGGCGTGGTGGGGATGGGGTTGGTGTAACTTGCCGTTGCTGATGAGTGGTTCGATGCTGTCTCAAGGAGGAGATGGAAATGGAACAGCGGAATAAACCTGAAATGGACGTAGAGGCGATGTTGCTGGAGCAAGCGTTGCGTGAAAGGGTGGATGCCGCCTTTGAACGTTTAAGAAACGGCACCGCGGTTTATCTCAGCCATTCGGAGGCAGAAAAACGAATGGCTTTATTCAAAGCGAAAATTCGGGGGTGTTATCAGCAAGGGGGATGAGGGGGATTAGCTCAGGGCTGGGCTGGCAGGTTTTGTGGGTAGAAGACTGCGTTATCTACCAGGCGGCTTTGAGCGAGGATCGGACGTAAAACAACTGTAAAAAAACTATTTAACTCAGGAAGACATGTCAAGATTCAGTGAAAATGTCTAATCACTGGCTCGTTAGAAATGCCCATATGTTGAAAAGGCCGCTGCAAAAAAGTCTCTCGCAGCGGCCTCTTTAATATAACGTCATTGTGTGCATCATCTTTAATTATGGGCTTAACTCAAATTGTTCTCCGTTTATTAACTTTCGCAATAAGTCAAGTGCCTCAGATGAGTATTTTCCGACACCACTTTTCCCAGATTTAATGAAAACATGATAATTGTTGTCTGATGCTTTAATGTTGAAGTTGGTTAGTTTTCTTAATTTTTCGAATTCTTGATTAACATAGTGCCACGATCCCATATCGAGAATTCTTGCCAGATCAGACATTGTATATGGGAAACTAGCATTTAGTGCCTGCCCATTATTGAGTTCAGCGATTCCATACATTTTAGCTAATGCATCATCATGCTCTGCAATATTGCGGAACATCTCAAAATCGTATGGAAGCTCTTGTTTAACAAGGGACTTTGATGCGAATGTGTACGTTCTGGCTAGAAATGCACGCACAAGTTTTGGATTAACGCTAATTTCCGGTGTATTAGATGATAACGCATCAAAAATCCAACCAAAATTATTTGCGTATATCACCTTGATTCGAACGCTTTTATTCTCACCAACACCGATTAGCAATTCCTTCTGATGAGAACCAGTGGCCTCGCAGTCCTTACTGAAGGAGACAAGATAAATATTTGGAATCAATGCATTATTGGGAGCGATGATTTCATCTATATCAGAGAGAATTGCCTTAATGTTTTCATCATTGATGCTGTACCCAAAGAAAAACAAGGGGTGTTCGGCAAAATATGTTAGCAACTTAGCACTGATATATTTCTTACGTTTATAGAAATCAACATAATCTTCATTTGTAATAACAATACTTTCAACTTCATGACTGCTACCATGAATTTTCATGATTTCGCCATAAGATGAATAATTCACTTTAACAACGTTATGACCAACTATTGCCTGATAATTGTCAAATATTTTTTCTAATGTGTCGTCATAATTTGTTGTGATTATTGCATGAGGTTTTACTTTCCTTAACTTCTGAACTTCCTCTGTATATTCCATGTTCGAGAAATCAACGGAGTTTGATAATTCATTCAGAATGGATGCAATTTCATGCTTAATATAAATATCTTTTGGAGTCGTTCCTTCAAAGTATGTTTCTGGATAGCGCTCCTTGCCATCATCCCAAGCCCATTCAGCATAGAAGTCACAAAAATCGCTAGCAATCAATGGTTTGTTATCACCCCTTGTTTGGCTGTAGTAACCATAAGGGCGTTTGACCAAGGGGCATATTTCCGCTAGTTGCTTTAATAGACCTTCCCAGTCAGGCGCTTTTATATATCGTTGTGAAATACCTGCACCCATGAATAAAATGGGTTGGACTTGTAAGTTTTCAAGGCAAGATTTAACATCTTCGATTATTTCTTCTTGATATTCCGTAAAGTCCATATAGTTACCTCAGGGATAGGTGATTGCTATGTGATGCACCGCGGAACGGTTCGGGGCTTTGTGACACGCAAACTTTACCCCGGTTTCCCAGCGTTTCCTTTATATAATATCATTGAAGTTAATTGCATTTCTCAGAAATCTTCTTAGGATGTGATTGCAATAACGGCAACACAGCGCACATGTAAGCATCGCGGCTGAACAGTGAGTATGAAGTGGTTTACTGAATTTTGCCGCCTGAATCGAGAGACAAAATGTCCGCTCCTGGCACGGAGCGGACTGCTTGAAGCGCCGTGGGGTCTGCAAACGGTAAGCATACCGATAACTATACGCTTGGCCTTAGTAATTTTTGCTCCCTTCAATAAATCCTCCATCTTTTATCGGACTGCAATGCCCTTCTTCATCAATCATTTGCTCGTCTTTCAGGTAGGTATATCGATAGATAATTGAGTCATTATCCATCTCATCATTGGTTCGTTTCATTAGGAGGGTAAAATGTAATGGGCTGTCCCTATATCGAGCTATTCCATGAATATTGGCAAGTGCCTCATATTGACGCTCAGGTGATAACCCTTTAAATACATCGAGATATCCATGGAATGTTCCATAGAGTGAAGAAGTGTAAATCAGTCGCTGCTCAGGACCAGTCACTTTAAGAGTAATTTGTTCACCCGTATTACAGGTTAGCTTGGCGGGAAATATCTCAGCCTGAGCAGAAGAAATAGTCAAGCTTAAAATTATCAGGTAGCAATATTTCATGTGATTAGAATGTCCAAAACTAGCATGTATACTCGGGATTCTATAACTAGATGGCAGTAGACCCAAGATGTATTGGACTGTTCTTCGGTTGTAGTTGGTCAAATCATATATTTTATGTCAGCAATGTCTACTTTTGGCACAAAGCAACCCATCAGATTAACTCCATACCGTAGCTCTGCCAGGCCGAGTCAGCGCTACCAGCTCATCGCAACTTATGCACCACCTGGTTGCTGCTGCCGCGCCAAATCAGCGCCGGGTCTTTCAAATCCTGCACGAACTTGCCGTCGATCAGCACGTTGATTCTGTCCACCACCTGCATTTGCTGTGCGTCCAGTTCCGCCAGCCGGTAGCCGGTCCACAGCCAGATATCCTTGCTGGGGCACTCGGCGCGCACCCGTTTCACCAGCGTTAAGATGCTCGGCACGTTGGCCGGGTGCAGCGGATCGCCGCCGGAGAGCGACAGCCCCTGGCGCGGCACGCGCGTATCGTTCAGATCGGCGATGATGCGCTCTTCCAACTCCGGGGTAAACGGCTGGCCGGAGTTGAGCCGCCAGGTGCTTTTGTTGTAGCAACCGGGGCACTGGTGCACGCAGCCGGCGACAAACAGCGTGCAGCGGGTGCCGGGGCCGTTGACGACGTCGATCGGGTAATACTGGTGATAATTCATGTGAGGCCTGCCCATCAGGCTATTTTACTGGCCATTTTGCCTCCGGGCAGTGCTCCCAATCCTCACGTACTGCGTGTACGCTGCGGTTGGTGCGCGCTGGCCGAAGGCAAACCGGCTGCGACAATCACGCCTGATGAACAGGCTTTTGCCTAGGTTGCACGGCGCTTTTCAGCCGAGCTGCCCGTTGCCGAGGTGTTTCACCCGGCGTTTCACCTCTTCCTGCTTGCCGGCGTTGAACGGCCGGGCATCGGGGCTGCCGAGATAGCCGCACACCCGGCGGGTGACCGAGACCTTGGCCGAGTCGTGGTTGCCGCATTTTGGGCAGGTGAAGCCTTTGCTGGTGCAGGAGAATTCACCGGTGAAGCCGCATTCGTAGCACTCGTCGATCGGCGTGTTGGTGCCGTAGTAAGGCACCCGGGTGTAGCTGTAGTCCCAGACGTCTTCCAGCGCCTTCAGGTTGTGCTGCAGGTTCGGGTACTCGCCATAGCAGATGAAGCCGCCGCTGGCCAACGGCGGGTAGGGCGCTTCGAAGTCCAGCTTGTCGTACGGATTGACCTTCTTCTCCACGTCAAGGTGGAAGCTGTTGGTGTAATAGCCCTTATCGGTGACGCCCGGCACCACGCCGAAATCGGCGGTGTCCAGCCGGCAGAAGCGATCGCACAGGTTTTCGCTCGGCGTGCTGTAGAGGCTGAAGCCGTAGCCGGTCTCGTCTTTCCAGGCGTCGACGGCGGCGCGCAGCCGCGCGACGATCGCCACTGCTTTGGCGCGCAGCGCCTCGTCGTCATACACGTGGTTTTCGCCGCCGAACAGCGCGTTGATGGTCTCGTGCAGGCCGATATAGCCCAGCGAAATCGAGGCGCGGCCATTCTTGAAGATGTCGGCGATGTTATCGTCGGCCTTGAGCCGCACGCCGCAGGCGCCTTCCATGTACAGGATTGGCGCCACCCGCGCCTTGATGCCTTCCAGCCGGGCGATGCGCGTCATCAGGGCCTTTTTCGCCAGCTGTAGGCGCTGATCCAGCAGCGCCCAGAAGCGCGACTCGTCGCCCATCGCCTCCAGCGCGATGCGCGGCAGGTTGAGGCTGATGACGCCGATGTTGTTGCGGCCGTCGTGCACCAGCTCGCCGTCCTGCTCGTAGGTGCCGAGGAAGCTGCGGCAGCCCATCGGCGTTTTGAACGAGCCGGTGACCTTCACCACCTGATCGTAGTTGAGGATGTCCGGGTACATGCGCTTGCTGGCGCACTCCAGCGCCAGCTGCTTGATGTCGTAGTTCGGATCGCCGTACTGGTGGTTGAGGCCGTCGCGGATGGCGAACACCAGCTTGGGGAATACGGCGGTCTTGCGGTTTTTGCCCAGCCCGGCGATGCGGTTTTTCAGGATCGAGCGCTGGATCAGGCGCGATTCCCAGCTGGTGCCGAGGCCGAAGCCGAAGGTGACGAACGGCGTCTGGCCGTTGGCGGTGTGCAGGGTGTTGACCTCGTATTCCAGCGACTGGAAGGCGTCGTAACACTCTTTCTCGGTGCGCGCCATGGCATAGCCTTTGGCGTCCGGGATCTGCCATTCTTCCGCCACCTGCAGGTGTTTGCGGAAGCTCTCGTCGACGAATGGCGCCAGGATTTCATCGATGCGGTTGATGGTGGTGCCGCCATAGATATGGCTGGCGACCTGAGCGATGATCTGCGCGGTCACGGCGGTGGCGGTGGAGATCGACTTCGGCGGCTCAATCTCGGCGTTGCCCATCTTGAAGCCGTTGGTCAGCATGCCTTTCAGATCGATCAGCATGCAGTTGAACATCGGGAAGAACGGCGAGTAGTCGAGATCGTGGTAGTGAATTTCGCCGCGTTCATGGGCCAGCACCACGTCGCGCGGCAGGATGTGCTGCTTGGCGTAGTGCTTGGCGACGATGCCCGCCAGCAGGTCGCGCTGGGTGGGGATCACCTTGCTGTCCTTGTTGGCGTTTTCGTTCAGCAGCGCGCGGTTGCTCTGCTCGACCAGGCCGCGAATTTCCTGGTTCAGGCGGCCGCGCAGCTCGCGCGCCACGTCGCGATCGTGGCGGTATTCGATATAGGCGCGCGCCAGCTGCTTGTATTCGCCGGCCATCAGCTGGTTTTCCACCGCCTGCTGGATCTCGTGGATATCGACGCGCGGCTGCTGCTCCATGCGCTGAGCGACCACGCGGGCGACGGTGGCGCAGTAGTCGGCGTCGACCACGCCCACCGCCAGCGCGGCGCGCTCGATGGCCTGCGCAATGCGCGCTTCGTCAAAAGGTACCTGGCAACCGTCCCGCTTAATCACTACTGGTTTCACGTTGTACTCCTTGTTCCCCGAGGGAGCGTTCATACCCGCCTGGCATGGCGAGCAACCGTCAAATTTCGCTTATCCACAGGGCAAAGCCGCAGCGCGCAAGGGCTGTGGCGGCGTGTGGATGATTTTGTGGATAACTACTATATATAGGCGTTCGCAATTCTTAATGCACTATATATAGATATTGGCGAGATTCTTTTGATGTAGAACAAGGAAAACGGAAGAGCGTGCGCAAGCTGAACAGTCGTCAATCGCTCACTGGCCGATCGCGAAAATGCGCCAGCAGAAAATCAACCCAGACGCGCACCCGCGGCGGCAGATCCGCCGAGGCGTAATAGAGCCACAGCTGCACCGGGCGCGGCCAGCACTCCGCCAGCACCGGCCGCAGCGTGCCCTGCTCAAAGTGCTTTTCGAGGTACCAGCGCGCCAGGTTGACGATGCCTAGCCCGGCCAGCGCCGCATCCAGCAACATTTCCGGGCGGCTCACCACCAATCGGCCGTTCAGATCCAGCGCCAGCGTTTCGCCCTGATGGCGCAGCTGCCATTTGACGTGGCGGCCGTTGCTGGGGTTGCGGTGCAGCAGGCAGTCGTGCCGCAGCAGGTCGTGCGGCGTTTGCGGTTCACCGCGCCGCGCCAGATAGTCGGGCGACGCCGCCAGCACCATGTGCATCGGGTAGAGCGGGCGCGCCACCAGCCGGCTGTCGGGATCGACCCGGCTGCCGATGCCGACGTCGAAGCCTTCGCCCACCAGATTCACCACCCGGGCGTCCAGCGACAGATCGAGATCGATCTGCGGGTAGCGCGCAGAAATTGCGGGATCAACGGCATCAGCATCTGGCGGCCGAAGCCGGGGATCATGCTGACGCGCACCACCCCGGCCGGCGCCTGCCGCTCGCCGCCGGCGCTTTCCAGCGTCGCCGCCAGCGCCTGCCACAGCGGCGCCACCTGTGCCAGCAGCGCTTTGCCCTCGTCGGTCAGCAGCACGTTGTGGGTGTTGCGCTGAAACAGCCGCAGCGCCAGCTTCTCTTCCAGCGCGCGGATATTTTTGCTGACCGCCGCCGGCGTCACGCCCAACTGGCGGGCGGCGGCGGAGAAATTTTGCGCCTGCGCGGCGGCGAGGAAGGCCGGCAGCAGGCGGTGCACATCAAAGGGCAGCGACATAGTGGTTGATACTTTCGGTTGAAATTGAAGTGACCTTTAACAGCCTACACCCGAAGCGGCGGAAATGGAAAAATGCCCTCATCTTCTTATGACCGAGGAATCGTTATGTCACGCATTTTAGTGTTAACCGCCCACCGCACCCCCGACGAGTCGCGCATCAACCAGGCGCTGATCGAGGCCGTGCGCCCGCTGCCTAACGTGACCGTGCACGAACTGATCCGCACTTACCCGGATTACCGCATCGACGTGGCGCGCGAGCAGGAACTGCTGCAGAGCCACGATGCGGTGGTGATGATGTTCCCGTTTTTCTGGTACAGCTCGCCGGCGATCCTGCGCGAATGGCAGGACGCGGTATTAACTTATGGTTTCGCCTACGGCAGCGAGGGCACCAAACTGCACGGCAAGCCGCTGCAGTTGGTGGTGAGCACCGGCGGCAACGCGCAGGCCTACACGCCGGCAGGCTACAACCGCTATCCGGTGCAGGATCTGCTGCTGCCGTTCCACGCGCTGGCTAACCTGACCGGCATGGATTATCTGCCGCCGCATCTGGTGCAGGGCGTGACCGACATGAGCGATGAGCAGTTGGCGCAAGCGGCCGCCGGGGTGGTGGCGCTGATGGGGACATTGTAGGGCGCAGCGCTCGCCGCGCCCTGCGGGGTCAGTCTTCGAGCAGCCACCACACCGCTTCGAACGGCCGCAGCGTCAGCGCCTGCGGCTGATCCGCCGAGTCGCTGTAGTTGCTCATCAGCGGGCGCCACTGGGCGGAGGCTTCCACGCCTTCCGCCGCCCAGGCCAGCGGCTCGCGGCTCAGGTTGGCCACCACCAGCAGGCGCTGGCCGTTCCAGCTGCGCTGATAGCACCACAGCGCCGGGTGATCCGGCGCCAGATCCTGATAGTCGCCGTGAGTCAGCAGCGGATACTGCTTGCGCAGGGTGATCAGCTGGCGGTAGGCGTAAAACACCGAGTCGAGATCGGCCAGCGCCGCGTCGGCGTTGATCTGCGGGTAGTTCTCGGCGCAGCCGATCCACGGCGTGCCGGTGGTGAAACCGGCGTGCGGCGCGGCGCTCCACTGCATCGGTGTGCGGCCGTTGTCGCGCGATTTGTCGGCCAGGATCGCCAGCAGTTCGGCGTCGCTGCGGCCCTGGGCGCTCAGCTCGGCGTACATGTTCAGGCTTTCCACGTCGCGGTACTGCTCGATGGTGCGGAAGCCGGGGTTGGTCATGCCGATCTCTTCACCCTGATAGATATAAGGCGTGCCCTGCATGCCGTGCAGCACCATCGCCAGCATTTTGGCGGCCGGCACCCGCAGTGCGCCTTCATCGCCGAAGCGCGACACGATGCGCGGCTGATCGTGGTTGCACCAGAACAGCGCGTTCCAGGCGCGGTTATGCATCCCTTGCTGCCAGTGGCGGAAGATCTGCTTTAACTCCACGTAATCCGGCGCCGCCCGCGTCCATTTTTCGCCGTTGGCGTAGTCCACTTTCAGGTGGTGGAAGTTGAAGGTCATCGACAGCTCTTCGCCGCTCTGCGCCGCGTATTGCTGGCAATGCTCGAGCGTGGTGGAGGACATCTCGCCGACCGTCATCAGGCCGCGCGGCTGGAATACGTCACGGCTCATCTCCTGCAGGAACTCGTGAATGCGCGGGCCGTCGGTGTAGAAGCGGCGGCCGTCGCCCTGGCTGTCGGACGGGAAGTCCTGCTGTTTGGACACCAGGTTGATCACATCGAGGCGCAGGCCGTCGACGCCTTTGTCCGCCCAGAATTGGCACACTTTCTTCAGCTCTTCGCGCACCGGCGGGTGTTCCCAGTTGAGATCCGCCTGCTCGGCGGCGAACAGGTGCAGGTAGTACTGGCCGCTGTCGGCGTGCCACTGCCAGGCGTTGCCGCCGAACTTGGAACGCCAGTTGTTCGGCGGCGTATCGCCTTCGCCGTCGCGCCAGACGTAGAACTGGCGATACGGGCTGTGGCGATCCTGCGCGGCCTTGAACCACGGATGCTCGGTCGACGTGTGGTTGAACACCATGTCCATCACGATGCGAATGCCGCGCTGGTGGGCGGCGGCGACCAACTGCTCGAAGTCCGCCATGGTGCCGTAAGCCGGATCGATGGCGCAGTAGTCCGCCACGTCATAGCCGTTGTCCACCTGGGGTGAGACGTAGACCGGCGTCAGCCAGATGGCGTCGACGCCCAGCTCCTGCAGATAGTCCAGTCGCCGCGTCACGCCGGCCAAATCGCCGTAGCCGTTGCCGGTGCTGTCCTGAAAACTCTTCGGATAAATTTGGTAGATGACGCCGTTCTGCCACCAGGGGGTTGGGTTGCTCATAGCTGTATACCTTTGAATCGTGACAACGGGCCCGTACCCTTCATCTTTCAAACTGCAGCGTTGTTGGCTGCTGGCGCTGCACCCCAGTCACTTACTTGAGTAAGCTCCTGGGGATTTGCACCCTTGCCGCCTAGCTGCAGCTCGAAAGCTATAGGGTATTTCCAGCCCCTACATTCATGTTGCGTATTTTGCGTCAATTAAACCGGCAGCTCGCCGCGGGCGGCCTTGCGTTTGTAGACCATGATGGTCAGCACCAGCGGGATGACGATCGCCACCAGAATCGCCAGCGAGTAAATCAGCCAGAACTGCGGTTTGATAGACAGGATGCCCGGCAGGCCGCCGACGCCGATGCCGTTGGCCATCACGCCGTCCAGGCCGCAGATAAGGCCTGCGATCGCGGAGCCGATCATCGCGCACAGCATCGGGAAGCGGTATTTGAGGTTGATGCCGTACATCGCCGGTTCGGTCACGCCGAGGTAGGCGGAGATCGCCGCCGGCACCGAGATTTCACGCTCGTTGGCCTTGCGGCTGATGATGATGATGCCGAGCACCGCCGAGGCCTGCGCGATGTTGGACAGCGCAATCAGCGGCCATACCGGGGTGCCGCCCATGCTCTGGATCATCTGCATGTCGATGGCCAGCGTGGTCTGGTGCACGCCGGTGATCACCAGCGGTGCATACAGGAAGCCGAACAGCGCGGCGCCCACCGGGGCGAAGCTGCCGGTCATCACCGCTTTCACCGCCCAGGCGACGCCGTCGCCGATCATGCGGCCGAACGGCCCGATCAGCGCGTGCGCCAGGAACACCGCCAGCAGCAGCGAAACCACCGGCACCACCACCAGATAGAGATAGTCGGGGACGATCTTTTTCAGCCGTGTTTCGATCCAGCCCAGCGCCATGCCTGCCAGGATCGACGGGATCACCTGCGCCTGATAGCCGACTTTCTGGATCACGAACCAGCCGAAGTTCCACACTTCCGGCGTTTGCTGGCCGAGCAGGTAGGAGTTCATTAACTGCGGCGACACCAGGGTGACGCCCAGCACGATGCCGAGTACCGGCGTGCCGCCCATCTTTTTCACCGTCGACCAACAGATGGCCACCGGCAGGAACATGAAGATCGCTTCACCGAGCAGCCACAGGAAGTCGTAAACGGTTTTCCACGCCGGGTGCATCTGCGCCAGCGTTTGGCCGCCGGACATCGGGATGTCGCCGATCACGTTGCGGAAGCCGAGGATCAGACCGCCGCTGATCAGCGCCGGCAGCAGCGGGAAGAAGATCTCGGCGAAGTGGGAGATGGTGCGCTCGGTCCAGGTCATGTTCTGGCGGGCGGCTACCTTGGCCTGCTCCTTGTCGGCCTCGTTGACGCCGGTGCTGGCGATCAGCGCCTGATAGTAGTCGCCGACGTCGGTGCCGATCACCACCTGGAACTGCCCGGCGTTGGTGAAGCAGCCTTTGACCATCGGCAGCTCTTCGATTTCCTTTGGGCTGGCCTTGCTGGGGTCATTGAGGACGAAACGCAGCCGGGTGATGCAATGGCTGACGGTGGCGATGTTCTCGCGGCCGCCGACCAAAACAATCAGGCGATCAATATCCTGCTGTTTTACTTTGCTCATTATGGGATACCTGCAGAGGTGTTGACTGAGTAATGATCAAAGCTTAGCCACTCGGCATTTTGAATGAAATGGGAACGTTCCCGGTTTGGGGCGAGGATCACAAAATGGCAAAAAATGGTCAACTTCTAATCAGGGAGTCAGGAAAGTTTGCTGGGCACCACCAGGCGGCGGATCCCCTGTTCGCCGCTGAGCTGCGCCAGCAGCTGCTGCGCGGCCAGCAGGCCGGCGCTGCCGTAGCCGAACTCCACCGACAGGGTGTCGGGGAACAGGAAGCTGAGCAGCGGGGTGTTGCCGATGGCGCATACCTGGATGGCGCGCGCCGGCTGTTGTTGCAGGTATTTGATCGCCCCCAGGGCGATGCTGTCGGAGGCGCAAATCAGCGCGCTGGTATGCGCATCGATCACTTCGGCGGCGTGCTGGAAACCGCTCTGGTAGCTCAGCTCGCCCAGCGTGGCACGCGGCGTGAGCGTGAGGCGTTCACAGGCGTCGAGATAGGCCTGATAGCGGCGCTGGCCGGTGGTGGCGTCGCTGAGCTGCACCCCCAGATAGCCAATATGCCGATGCCCTTGTTGATACAGGCGATCCATCAACAGGTTCACCGCGCCGGCGTCGTCATAGCAGACGGACGAGAAGCCGTCGTATTCGCGCACCATCACCACCATTTTTTCCTGCCACGGCTTGAGCATCGCCGCGGTCAGGCCGGTGAAGCCGAACAGGATCACGCCGTCGACGTTGCGCTGGCGCAGTACGTGCAGATGCTCCTGCACCAGGCGGGTTTCGAACTGGCTCTCCATCACGATCGGGTCGAAGCCCTGTTGGTACAGCAGCGGCAGCATGGTGCGCACCGCCTGGTTCTCCGACGGCGAATCGAGACGGGAAACGATGATGCCCACCACTTTGTCGCTTTGGCCGCGCATGGCGCGCGCCGACTTGGAGGGGGTAAACCCTTGCTGACGGATCACCGCTTCCACCCGTTCGCGGGTCTGCGGGCTCACGCTGCCTTCATTGTTCAACACGCGTGAGACGGTGGATTTGCCTACGCCGCTCAGGCGCGCGATGTCCTTGATGGTCAGCCGGTTTTGCATGGTTTACTTTTCGTTGAGGTGGACAGGCGTAACATAATGGCCTGTAAAACAATGCCCGTCAGCATAGCTCATTTTCCGACGCGGATCTTGATGCAAAACGGGATTGTTGCACTGCGCTGAACGGCCGCTCTTGCCGCTCTGTTTTTCCCTTTACCGGAGGTTATACCCCATATGGACCCCGACCCGACTGCTTTAGACACTCACTCGGTTCTCCGGTAAAACCTCTCCGCCTGGCGCTGCTGTTTTACCGGTGAAAAACATCACGGTAACCGGTGGCGCGCGCTTCGTCGTTCGCTCCTGCTGCTGAAAAAAAGAATAAGGATCTGCGTTGGCAGAGGCTTTTTGGCGCATCCGCCATTCGCCCGGCCGATGACGATCCCCGTTTACCCGCTGCCGTGAGGCACCGGGCGACGAGGTGCGAACCATGAAACTGAAAAAACTCCCCCGTCAGCTGCTGGGCCTGTTCGCCCGCGGCCTTCCGCGCCGTTTGGTGCGCCGCGACAGCCTGCTGGACGGCGTCAGCGGCGCTGCGCGCGATATGCCGGCCGGCCTGGCGCAGCAGCGGCTGGAATGCGCCGCCGCAGAGACGATGCAGCTCTTTGAGCGTTTTCACAGCCACCCGGAAGGCATCACCGCCCATGAGGCGGAACAGGTGCGTCGGCGTTGCGGCGAGAACGTCATCGACGATCAGCAAAAAGAGGCCTGGTGGCAACACCTCTGGCACTGCTACCGCAACCCGTTCAACCTGCTGCTGACCGCGCTCGGCATGATCTCTTACGCCACCGAAGATCTCACCGGCGCGTTGGTGATCGCGCTGATGGTGCTGATCTCCACGCTGCTGAACTTCATCCAGGAGGCGTGCTCCAACCGGGCGGCCGATGCGCTGAAGGCGATGGTGAGCAACACCGCCACGGTGATCCGCAGCGATGCGCTCACCGGCAGGAGCGAGCATGTGGAGCTGCCGATCGCGCAGCTGGTACCGGGCGATATCATCAAGCTGGCGGCCGGCGACATGATCCCGGCGGATCTGCGCGTGCTGTCGGCCAAGGATCTGTTCATCAGCCAGGCGGCGCTGACCGGCGAATCGCTGCCGGTGGAAAAATCTGCGGCGCCGCAGTTGCCGGCGGCCGATCCGCTCGACTGCCGGAACCTGTGCTTCATGGGCACCAACGTGGTCAGCGGCACCGCGCTGGCGATGGTGATCGGCACCGGCGGCGGCACCTATTTCGGCCAGCTGGCGCAGCGCGTCACCAGCCAGGATGAGCAGCCGAACGCCTTCCAGAGCGGCATCAGCAAGGTCAGCTGGCTGCTGATCCGCTTTATGCTGGTGATGACGCCGATCGTGCTGCTGATCAACGGCTACACCAAGGGCGACTGGTGGGAAGCGGCGCTGTTCGCGCTGTCGGTGGCGGTCGGGCTGACGCCGGAGATGCTGCCGATGATCGTCACCTCGACGCTGGCCAAAGGGGCGGTGAAACTGTCGCGCCAGAAGGTGATCGTCAAACGGCTGGACGCCATCCAGAACTTCGGCGCGATGGATATTCTGTGCACCGACAAGACCGGCACCCTGACCCAGGACAAGATCGTGCTGGAGCGCCACACCGATGCGTTCGGCGCCGGCAGCGAGCGGGTGTTGCGCTACGCCTGGCTGAACAGCTTCTACCAGACTGGGCTGAAAAACCTGCTCGACGTGGCGGTGCTGAGCTGCGCGGAGCAGAATCGGCAGCCGGAGGCGCTGCAAAACTACCGCAAGGTGGATGAGATCCCGTTCGATTTCGTGCGCCGCCGCATGTCGGTGGTGGTGGCCAAAGACAACGAGTATCACGAGCTGGTGTGCAAGGGTGCGCTGGAAGAGATGCTGGCGATTTGCAGCCACGTGCGCCACGAAGACGAGGTGATCCCGCTCAGCGAGGCGTTGCTGGCGCGCATTCGCCGCATCACCGACGATCTCAACCAGCAGGGGCTGCGGGTGGTGGCGGTGGCCAACAAGATCCTGCCGGCGCAAACCCATGAATACGGCGTGGCGGACGAGTCGGATCTGATCCTCGAAGGCTACGTCGCTTTCCTCGATCCGCCGAAGGAAAGCACCGCACCGGCGCTGGCGGCGCTGAAACAGAACGGCGTCACGGTGAAGATCCTCACCGGCGACAACGAGCTGGTGGCGGCCAAAGTGTGCCGTGACGTCGGGCTGGAGGCCGATCATCTGCTGCGCGGCAGCGAGATCGAGCAGATGGACGACGAGCAGCTGGCGCAGGCGGCGGCGCGCACCACGGTGTTCGCCAAGCTGACGCCGCTGCACAAGGAGCGCATCGTCAAACTGCTGCGCCGCCAGGGGCACGTGGTGGGCTTTATGGGCGACGGCATCAATGACGCGCCGGCGCTGCGCGCGGCCGATATCGGCATCTCCGTCGATTCGGCGGTGGATATCGCCAAGGAAGCGGCGGACATTATCCTGCTGGAAAAAAGCCTGATGGTGCTGGAGCAGGGGGTGATCGAAGGGCGCCGCACCTTCGCCAACATGCTGAAATACATCAAGATGACCGCCAGCTCCAACTTCGGCAACGTGTTCAGCGTGCTGATCGCCAGCGCCTTCCTGCCGTTCCTGCCAATGCTGCCGCTGCACCTGTTGATTCAGAACCTGATGTACGACATCTCGCAGATCGCCATCCCGTTCGATAACGTCGACGACGATCAGATCACCCAGCCGCAGCGCTGGAACTCCGCCGATCTGGGGCGGTTTATGGTGTTCTTTGGGCCGATCAGTTCGATCTTCGACGTGCTGACCTTCAGCCTGATGTGGTGGGTATTCAAGGCTAACACGCCGGAAATGCAGACGCTGTTCCAGTCCGGCTGGTTCGTGGAAGGGCTGCTGTCGCAAACGCTGATCGTGCACATGATCCGCACGCGCAAAATTCCGTTTATCCAGAGCCGCCCGTCCTGGCCGCTGTGCATCATGACGCTGGCGGTGATCGCCACCGGCATCGGCCTGGTGTTCTCGCCGCTGGCCGGCTTCCTGCAGCTGCAGGCGCTGCCGCTCGCCTACTTCCCGTGGCTGGTGCTGATCCTCGCCGGTTACATGGTGCTGACCCAGTGCGTGAAAGGCTGGTTCGTGCGCCGCTACGGCTGGCAATAACCCGTTCGCCCCCTCCGGCCGGGAGGGGGCAACTGTGATCCCGTCCGCTTTTTCACCGCAACGGTTGGACATCTGTTCTGTGCTGAGTCTTTATCTACAGCGTTGGCTGTTTTCCCCTGCGCCTTTCAAGCCACCGCGTTGTTGGCTGTACGCCCGCCCCCCAGTTACTTAGCAGACCTAAGCGCCTGGGGATGCGGGCGCTTGCCGCCTAGCGGTGGTTTGAAATTCATTGGGGATATTTTGTTTTTTTCCTCTGAGGAATTTCCGATGCACAGACCTTTCCGTTATACGCTACTGGCTTCATCGTTATGGTTTTCTTGCGGCGCGCTGGCGCAGCCGGCGGGCGATCTGCCGCTGATGCCTTGGCCGCAGCAGGTGGAAGTGACGCAACCGGCTGGCAAGCTGATTTTGGATCACCGGCTGGCATTAAGCCTCCAGGGTGACGAACTGGGTGACACGCTGCCGCGCTGGCGGCAACGCATCGAACTGCAGACCGGCTGGACGCTGGCGCCGAGGGAGGAAGCGAACGGCGCGGCGATCAGGGTGGTGATCAAGGATCGGGTGGCGGCGCAGCCGCTGCCGGGCAGCGACGAGAGCTACCGGCTGGCGGTCACGCCGCAGGGCGCCACGCTGACCGCCAACACTCGCTTCGGCGCGCTGCGCGGCATGGAGACCCTGCTGCAGCTGCTGCAGACCGACGGGCAAAACACCTTCCTGCCGCTGGTGGATATCCGCGACGTGCCGCGCTTCCCGTGGCGCGGCGTGCTGCTGGACTCGGCGCGCCATTTCCTGCCGCTGCCGGACATTCTGCGCCAGCTCGACGGCATGGCGGCGGCCAAGCTCAACGTGTTCCACTGGCACCTGACCGACGATCAGGGCTGGCGCTTTGCCTCCGAGCATTACCCCAAGTTGCAACAGCAGGCCAGCGACGGCCAGTTCTACACCCGCGAGCAGATGCGGCAGGTGGTGGCTTACGCCACGGCGCGCGGCATTCGCGTGGTGCCGGAGATAGACATGCCGGGGCACGCCTCCAGCATCGCGGTGGCCTATCCCGACCTGATGAGCGCGCCGGGGCCGTATCGCATGGAGCGCGAGTGGGGCGTGCATAAGCCGACGCTCGATCCGACCCGTGACGAGGTGTATCGGTTTGTCGATACGATCGTCGGCGAGCTGGCGGCGATCTTCCCCGATCCTTATCTGCACATCGGCGGCGACGAAGTGGACGCCAGCCAGTGGCGGGCGTCGCCGTCGATTCAGGCGTTTATGCAGCAGAACGGGCTGGCGGATACCCATGCGCTGCAGGCCTACTTCAACCAGAAGCTGGAAAAGATCCTCGAGAAGCACCAGCGGCAGATGGTCGGCTGGGACGAGATCTACCATCCGTCGCTGCCGCGTTCGATCGTCATTCAGTCCTGGCAAGGGCAAGACTCGCTGGGCGCCAGCGCGCAGGACGGCTATCAGGGCATCCTCTCCACCGGTTTCTACCTCGATCAGCCGCAAAGCACCGCCTATCACTACCGCAATGAAATTCTGCCGCAGCCGCTGGGGGTTGAGACGGCGGTACAACCCGGCGAGCAGGCGCAAAGCTGGCGTTTCAGCATGCCGCGCCTGAAGGGCAGCGCGGTGGAGGGCAGTTTCACGCTGATCGAGGGCAAGCAGGGATGGCGCGGCTTTATCGATTTCAACGGCAAATCGCGCCGCGCGGTGCACGATATCGTCTGGCGCACGCCGCAGCAGGTGACGTTCCGCGTCGATACCTGGATGGGCGACACACGGCCGGTGTTTACGCTGCAACAGGACAAGCTCAGCGGCTATACGTTGGTCGGCAACGTGCGTTACCCCACCCAGGGCGACAAACTGGCGGCGGCGCCGGCGGGCAAGATGCCGGTGGTGCCGGATGATAAGGGGCAGGCCAACATTCTCGGCGGGGAAGCGGCGCTGTGGGCGGAAAACGTGCGCGCGCCGCTGATCGATCTTAAGCTGTGGCCGCGCGCCTTTGCGGTGGCGGAGCGGCTGTGGTCGGCGCAGGACGTCACCGATGAGAACAACATGTACCGGCGGCTGGCGGCGATCGACGCCTGGTCGGTGGTGTCGGTCGGCCTGCAGCAGCACGCGGAAACGGCGCGCGAATTCACCCGCCTGAGCAACAGCGTGCAGATCGCGCCGCTGCAGATCCTGGCCGAGGCGGTGGAACCGGCGCAGTATTACACCCGCCAGCACCTGAAGTTCCAGGCCGGCAACTATCACCAGTTCGAACCGCTGAACCGCTTTGCCGATGCGCTGCCGCCGGAAAGTGGCGCGGTGCGCGAGATGCATGTGCAGGTCGCGGCTTTGCTGAAGGATAAGCGCGATAAGGCGGCGGCGCAGGCGCTGCGCGAACGGTTGCAGCGCTGGCAGGCGAACGGCGCTGCGCTGCAGACGGCGATCGCGGGCAACCGCGCGCTGCGGGAGCTGGCGCCGGTGGCGCAGGATGTCGATGCTTTGGCCTTGCTGGGCTTAACGCTGCTGGAGCGGTATCAGCAGGACAAACCGCTGAGCCGGGCCGAGGCCGAACAAGCGCAGCGCCGGCTGGATGCGGCGGCGCAGGCGCGCGACGAAGTGGTGATTGCGGCGGTGTACCCGCTGGAGGCGCTGCTACGGGGGCTTAAAACGGAGTGAGGGTGACGGGGCTCGGCCAGTTGAGCCCCGGTTTTGTTACGCCTGTAGCGACAGCGGCGCATACCCGATGGCGTGCTGCAGGTAATTCAGCAGCAGCTGGCGGGTGAAGCGCGGCTCATCGATACCGCTGCCCTGCAGGAAGCGTTGCAGGTTGCTGCAGTCCCACCGATAGGTGTCTTGATAGAGCTCCACCGTCGATAGCTCGTCCACCATAGGATCCTTGAACAGGCTGAGCAGCGGGTACAGCGGCGCGTCGCTGTCGTTTTCCCATTGGGCCCGCCACTGTGCGAAGGGCAAGGGACGAAAACGATAACCGAACTCGCGCTCCAGCAGGCTGAAAAACTCACGCAGCGTCAGATTATTGTCACCTTGATGGATCAGGTTGAATTTCTGCCCCAGCGCCTGCGGATTGCGAGAGACGTGGGCGATGGCCCGGGTCATGTAATCCACCGTGGTCAACCCTTCGCGCATATCCCGTAAATCCGGTACCGTGCCGCTGCTGATGCAGGTTTTCACCAGCCGTCCCCACCATTGATAATCGGCGTTGACGCCGGTACGGCTGTGGCAGGTGGCGTAGCCCAGACGGAAGGTCATCAGCGGCAGGCCTTGCGCCGCCGCCAAATCGGCGATTTTCTCCATCACCCATTTGCTGCGCACGTAGCCGATATCGCGGCTGACCGCCGGCAGGTTTTGGTCGATATCGTCGCTTTCCCGCATCACCCGCTTGCCGGTGTGCAGATGCCCCCAGCTGTATACGGAGATGGTCGACAGCAGCATCAGCGGCTTGGTGCGGCTATGCGCCGCGAAGCGAATGATTTCCCGCAGGCCCTGCACGTTGTCGCGCTTCATGTAGGCGTAAGGCTGGATAAAATTCACCGCGCTGGCCGAATGGTAAATCAGATCGATATCTCGGCTTAACGCCCTGTAGGCCGCCGGCGTCAGCGAAAAGTCGTGTTCCGCTACGTTGCCAGGCACGATATGAATGCGCGCGTGCTGGCTGGCGTTCAGCGCGATCCGGTAGCGCTGCAGCACCGCCTCCAGCCGCTGTCTCGGCGGCAGTTTGGCGCCGTCGCGCACCAGACAGTACAGCTCGGCGTCGGTGGTGCGCAGCAGATCGGCCAACAGATGCGCGCCGACGAAGCCGGTGGCGCCGGTCAGCAAAATGGCGCGCGGCGCGCTGATTTGCCGCGGATCGAACGTCGGATCGATGACGAGATCCGACGGCAAATACACATCATCCTGTAAGGCACGCGCTTCGCCTTGCCGCTGTGTCGGTTGCCGGTCTCTGCGTTGTGCCAGTGCCTGCGCCAGGGCGCCCAGAGTGGGATATTCATAGATGTCGTGCACCGAAGTCTCGACGGCAAATGCCTCGGCCAGCGCCGTCATCAGCTTGGCCGCCAACAGCGAATGGCCGCCCAGCGAAAAAAAATCATCGTTGGTTGCGGGCTGTTCCACTTTCAGCAACGAACGCCAGAGATCGGCGACGATGCGCTGATCGGCGGTCAGCGGCTGCGCAACGCCGGCGCTGACCGGTTGGTAATGCGCCAACAGAGCCGCTTTGTCGATTTTGCCGTTGTTGTTCAGCGGCATGTGTTGCAGTAAACGATAATCGGCGGGCAGAAATGCGGTGGGCAGCGTTTCTTTCAGTTTCTGTCGGACGCGTGCGATCACGTTTTCGCCGTCACACTCCGCGACCAGAAACGCCACGATTTTCTTGCCCAGCGGATCATCTGCCGTCGCCACGGCGGCCACCGCTTTACGGATGCCCGCAACCTGCAGCATGGCGTTTTCGATTTCGCCCAGTTCAATGCGATTGCCGCGGATTTTGACCTGATCGTCGATACGGCCCAGATATTGAATGCGGCCATCCGCCAGCCAACGAGCCCGATCGCCGCTGCGGTACAGGCGCAATCCGGCGAAGTGAGGCGGGGTGATGAAGCGCTCGGCGGTCAACGCCGGATTGTTCAGGTAGCCGCGGGCCAGACAGCGGCCGCTGATATACAGCTCGCCGGGGCGATCGCCGATCACGGGCTGCAGTCGGTCATCGAGGATGAAGATTTCGGTATCGCCGATGGGCCGCCCAATGCTGGCGGGCGGGTTTTGCGTGGCGCAAGCCACCCGGTTGCAGGTGGCGAAGATGGTGGCTTCCGTCGGGCCGTAGTAATCGATCAATGAATAATCGATGCCGCGCAGATCGACCGGATGAAGTTTCTCCCCTGAGCTGAACAGATACCGCAGCGCCAGATTGGCCGGTTGCGGCGCGCCGACCACTTCGGCGACCAGTACGGCGGGCAGGCTGGCGTGGGTAATGCCCTGTTCGGCAAAGTAGGCCAGCAGGACTTCCGGCTGCAGGCGAGCGTCTTCCGGGGGCAGATACAATGTGCCGCCGCTGGTCAGAGGCGACCAGATCTCCCATTGCGCGACGTCGAAACTCAAGCCGGCGATCAGCGTAGAACGACTTTCGGCATCCATAGCGAATTGCTTGTTATGCCAGAGAATTAAATTCAGCAGCGACTGATGTTCTATCAGCACACCTTTCGGTTTGCCGGTGGTGCCTGAAGTGAAAATGAGATAAACGATGGCATCGGGAGACGGAGAAATTAACGTTATATTCTCCTGCGGAGAAATTGATATATTATCAATATAAATAATATCCTCGCTGAAGTTATTTTCCGAAAGCGCTATCGTCGCGTTGCTGGCGAGTATTAAAGGGGAACCGCTTTGCGTAACGATATCCTGTATTCTTTTTTCCGGGTAACGGGCGTCGATGGGAATATAGCCTGCGCCGGCTTTGACGATCGCCAACATACCGATCAGCATTTCCGGCGTGCGCAGCGTGACGAGCGGCACATAGCTGCCGGGCGCCACGCCCCGCCGTAGCAACAGCGCGCACAGTGCGCTGCTGGCTTCATCCAATTGACGGTAGGTCAGGCGCTTATTATCGCCGACGACGGCAAGTTTTTCCGGATAACGGGAAGCTTGTTGGATAAAATAATCCAATACGCTAGGTGCCATGGTTATCTCCTGTCATTATTCACGAAGTGAACGAAATGAAACAGCAATGACCCGGCCGGGTGAAAAACAATTATAGGCGTATTTTTATTAGGGAATTGTAAATGTGAACGATATTACGCTATCGCTATAAATTAATTGGGTTAAAAAATTATTATCAATAAAAACGGCCAGCCGAAGCTGACCGTGATTCGCGTGAGCGTCGATTAACGACGCACGGCGATGGCTTCGATTTCGATCTTCACGTCTTTCGGCAGACGCGCCACTTCTACGCAAGAGCGGGCCGGGAACGGCGCGCTGTGCTCGGTGAAGAAGGCTTCGTACGCGGCGTTGACGGTGGCGAAGTCGTTCAGGTCTTTCACGAACACGGTGGTTTTCACGATGTCGGCAACGCTCAGGCCGGCGGCTTCGACGATCGCTTTGACGTTTTCCAGCGACTGGCGCGCCTGAGCGGCGACGTCGTCGGCGACGGCGCCGGTTTTCGGATCGACCGGGATCTGGCCGGAAGTGATGATCATGCTGCCCAGATCAACGCCCTGCACGTAAGGACCAATGGCTGCCGGGGCGAGTTCAGTGCTGATGTTACGTGACATGTTTTCTCCTGATAAACGAGGATTGTTCTATCCAGAAATCCCATTATAGGGCGTCACCGGGAGAATAACAGCGCCATCTCCCGGCACCCATACCGGGCTTAGTCGGCCTGCAGCACCACCTGGTGCTCGAACTCTTTTTCGCAGTAGCGGCACTTCAGGTGCACTTCGCCGCCGCGCGATTTGACGCTGAAGCTCGACGCCACCGGCTCGCTGCGGCTGATGCAGTTGCCGTTCGGGCAGGTCAGCACGCCGTCGATGTGGTCCGGCAGGCTGAGAGTCAGTTTTCGCACCACTTCATAGTTATCGATGCGGTTCACCGTGGCCTTCGGTGCGTACATCGCCAGCTGGTTGGCCTGCTGCTCGGTCAGGAAGGTGTTCTCGATCTTGATCAGATCCTTGCGGCCCAGCTCGTTGGAAGGCAGGTTCAGGCCGATGGTGATGCGCTGGTCGGTGGCGGTCAGCTTGAACAGCGTCAGCAGTTTGAAACCGATCTGCGCCGGAATGTGGTCGATCACCGTGCCGCATTTGATCGCTTCGACCTGCAGTTTGTTGTCGTGAGTCATGGCGGTTCCCCCTTAAAGAGCCAAATCTGCGTTGAGCACCAGCGCCAGCAGCGCCTGGCGGGCGAAGATGCCGTTGCCCGCCTGCTGGAAGTAGTAAGCGTGCGGCGTTTTATCCACGTCGGTGGCGATCTCGTCGATGCGCGGCAGCGGGTGCAGCACCTTGAGGTTGGCGCGCGCGCCGGCCAGATCCGCGGCGCGCAGCACGAACTGCGCCTTCACGTTGGCGTACTCGGACGGATCGAGGCGCTCTTTCTGCACCCGGGTCATGTAGAGAATATCCAGCTCCGGCACCACTTCTTCAATGCTGCCGTGCAGGCTGTACTCGATGCTTTTCTCGTCCAGCATTTTCAGGATGTAGGCCGGCATCGCCAGCGCGTCCGGGGCGATGAAGTAGAAGCGGTTGCCTTCGAACTTGGCCAGCGCCTGAGTGAGCGAGTGCACGGTGCGGCCGTACTTCAGATCGCCGACCATGGCGATGCTGAGGTTGCTCAGGCGGCCCTGGGTTTCCTGGATGGTGAACAGATCCAGCAGGGTTTGGGTCGGGTGCTGGTTGGCGCCGTCGCCGGCGTTGAGCACCGGCACGTTGCCGGAGAACTCCGAGGCCATGCGCGCCGCGCCTTCCTGCGGGTGGCGCATCACGATGGCGTCCACGTAGGTGCTGATCACCGAGATGGTGTCGGCCAGGGTTTCGCCTTTCTTGCCGAGCGAGGTGTTGCTGCCGTCGGCGAAACCGACCACCGAGGCGCCGAGGCGGTGCATCGAGGTTTCGAACGACAGGCGGGTACGGGTCGAGGCTTCAAAGAAGCAGCTGGCGATCACCTTGTGTTTCAACAGTTCCGGCTGCGGGTTGGCTTTCAGACCAGCGGCGGTGCGCAGCACCAGCTCCAGATCCTCGCGGCTGAGATCGTTAATAGAGATGATGTGTTTGTGATACAGCGGGTTGGCCATTTTTCACTCCTCCTCGACGCGTGCCCGTGGCGCGGGACTTTGGGATATTCTCAAGGCAAAAAAAAGCCCCTCAATGAGGGGCTTGAAACGATCGGTTTAGCAACAGGAGAAACAACGGCAGCTGGCCGCCGATAGGCAGTCGGTTTTGTCGATTGCGGCTAACAAAACAAACGTCGTTTTTCATGCTTTCTCCTGGCAAATTGTGGCGCATTATACTCGCGCTTTTCGCCACTGCAAGCGTTAAAACGCCGTTTTTTGCCGCCCCGCAATCGATTGGCCGGCGATGGCCGCTCGCCGGCTATTTGCTGACGCGATCGTAGTAGACCATGTCGGCGTTCAACCCTTGTTGATAGCCTTTGACGTTGTCGCGCAGCGCCACTTCGGTTTTAGCCTGATCGATAAACACGTACGGCGAACTGCGCTGCAGCTCCTGCTGCATGGCGGTGTACAGCGCGCGGCGCTTGGCCGGATCGGCTTCGGCCAGCGCCGCCAGCGTCTGCTTATTCAACTGCGGGATCTGCCAGCCGTTCAGCCCGGCCACCGTGCTGCTCTTGCCGTCGTTGTAAGCGAAGGCGCTGGCGTTGGAGTGGGCGTCGAAGTAATCCGGGATCCACAGGCGGATCGCCGCCTGATGCTGCCTGGCGCGCACGCGCGAGTAAACCTGGCTGCCCGCGGCCGGCAGCAGCTCGATCTTCACGCCGGCGGCGGCGAAGCTGCCCTGCAGCGCCTGCGCGATGGTGATGAACGGCGGTTTGTTCTCCACGTCCAGCGTAAAGGCGGCGTGGGTGATGCCCGCCTTGGCCAGGATGGCTTTCGCCTTGGCCGGATCGTAGCTGAACGGGTTGGTCTCCAACGCGCCCGGCAGCCCGACCGGCAGGAAGCTCTGGTGCACGAAGTATTGGCCCTTCAGCAGATCCTTCGTGATGCCCTGATAATCCACCAGGTAGCGCGCCGCTTCCCAGAAGGCCGGGTTGTTCAGCAGCGGATTGGCGCCGTTGCCGGTGTTGAACACCAGATAGTTTTGCTCGGCGGACGGGATCTCCAGCACCTTGACGCCCGGCTGATTCTTCAACGTGTCGGTCTGATCGGCGCCCAGTTCGCGGGCGATATCGGCGTCGCCCTGCTGGATCAGCAGGCGGCGGGTGGCCGGATCCGGCACGTTTTTAATGATGATGTTTTTCAGCTGCGGCTTGTCGCCCGGCGAGGTGGGGTTGGCGTCCAGCACGATCGCCTGATGCGGCTGATAGACGCGCATCTTGAACGGGCCGCTGCCGGCGGAGTGCATTTTCAGCCAGGCGTTGCCGAAGTCGCCATCTTTGACGTTGGCCAGCGCCGCCTTGCTGTCGACGATCGAGGCGATCGGCGTCGAGAGGATATTCAGCGCCACCGCCGGGCTGACGTCCGCCGTCCAGCGCAGCTGCACGGTATGGTCGTCGATCTTCTTCAGCTGCGCGTCGATGTTGTCCGGCTGCCAGCCGAGCACGTTGAGGATGAACGCCGGCGACTTGTTCATTTTCACCGCGCGGCTGTAGGAGAAGATCACGTCGTCGGCGGTCAGCGGGTTGCCGGAGGCGAACGCCGCCTGCGGCCGCAGTTTCACCGTCAGCGTTTTGGCCGCCGCATCGCTCTGCCAGCTTTCCGCCAGCACCGGCGCCACCTTGGCCGGATCGTCGCGATCCGCCTGCACCAGCCGCTGATACAGGCTGGGCACCGTCTGGATGCTGGAGAGTTCGTTGGCTTCCGCCGGATCGAGGCTGACGATGTCATCCAGCGATTGCACCACCACCAGCGTATTCGGCGGCGTGGCGGCTAACGCGGCGGCGGGCAGGGCGGCGAGCAGGAACAGCGGCAAGAGTTTGGCTTTCATCGGTGTGTATCCCCTGAAGGCGCCGCAAGGCGGCGCTGAGAACGGTTTGTTATCGTTGGTTTTTACGGCGCGGGCGCCGTCGGCCTGTCACGGTAAAACCTTTACCGGTGGTGGGCAAAGGTTAATCCGCTATTTGATATTCCTGGAATATATTAGCCGCCCTGGCCGGGGGCGCCAGGGCGGTGGAGGAGGATTGTCAGAGGGTTTCGCTCAGCGTGGCGACCAGCACCGCCTTGATGGTATGCAGCCGGTTTTCCGCCTGATCGAACACCACGCTGTGCGCCGACTCGAACACCTCGTCGGTCACTTCCATGCCGCCGTGCAGATCGTACTGCTGCGCCATCTGCTTGCCGAGCGTGGTTTGATCGTCGTGGAACGCCGGTAGGCAGTGCAGGAACTTCACGTTCGGGTTGCCGGTCAGCTTCAGCATCGCCATGTTGACCTGATACGGCCGCAGCAGCGCGATACGCTCCTGCCAGGTCTCTTTCGGTTCGCCCATCGACACCCAGACGTCGGTGTAGAGGAAGTCAGCGTCTTGCACCCCTTCGGCGATGTCTTCGGTCAGGGTGAGTTTCGCGCCGGTTTGCTGCGCCAGCGCCTGGCATTCGGCCACCAGCTCCGGCTGCGGCCAGCAGGCCTTCGGCGCCACCAGCCGCAGATCCATGCCCGCCAGCGCGGCGGCTTCCAGCAGCGTGTTGCCCATGTTGTTGCGCGCGTCGCCGATGTACGCCAGTTTCACTTCACTCAGCGCCTTGCCCGGCAAGTGCTCCTGCACGGTGAGCAGATCCGCCAGCAGTTGGGTGGGGTGGAACTCGTCGGTCAGGCCGTTCCATACCGGCACGCCGGCGTATTCCGCCAGGGTTTCCACCAGCGCCTGGCCGTAGCCGCGGTACTGAATACCGTCGTACAGGCGGCCCAGCACCCGGGCGGTGTCTTTCATCGACTCTTTATGGCCGATCTGGCTGCCGCTCGGGCCGAGGTACGTGACCTGCGCGCCCTGATCGAATGCGGCAACTTCGAAAGAGCATCGCGTGCGGGTCGAGTCTTTTTCGAAGATGAGCGCAATGTTTTTGCCCTGCAGCCGGCGCTGTTCCTGCCCCAGCTTTTTGGCCTGTTTCAGATCGGCCGCCAGCTTCAGCAGCGCCTGCAGTTCGGCGGGGGTGAAATCCATTAACCTCAGAAAGTGACGTTGGTAGAACGCATTGCCGGTGCTCATAGTCCGATTCCCTGATTGCTTAATTGAATTAAAATTCACTTTATATGTATGAATATTCAATTTCAACCCCGGCGAGGAAATCTTTCACGTTTATCGTGGAAGCAATGTCGGCGGTGTGTGAAAATAGAAGGAATGAAGGCCATTTGACTTGAGGATATAGGCATGGCAAACCGCGAATTGCTGGAAGAACAACGTGAAGAGACCCGCCTGATCATCGAAGAGCTGCTGGAAGACGGCAGCGATCCGGACGCGCTCTACACCATCGAGCACCATCTGTCCGCCGAGAAATTTGAGGTTCTGGAGCAGGCCGCCGTTGAAGCCTTCAAGCTGGGCTACGAAGTGACCGACGCCGAAGAGCTGGAAGTGGAAGACGGTTCGCTGGTGATGTGCTGCGACGTGATCAGCGAAGTCGGCCTGAACGCCGAACTGATCGACGCCCAGGTCGAGCAGCTGGTGGCGCTGGCGGAACGCTGCGGCGTCAACTACGACGGCTGGGGCACCTACTTCGAAGATCCGAACGGTGAAGACGGTGAGGATGACGAAGACGGCGGCTACACCGACGAAGACGACGACGGCAAACGCCACTCATTCCTTTCCGATTAATGCCTGTGGGCTGGCTTTCGCCGGCCCCTGATAAACGCCATGACATACCAATCTCTGCTAGCCCCGATTTTAAGCTTCCTGCACTGTGAAACCCCCGACGCCTGGATCGACGCCGCGCGCCGTCCGGAAAACCTGCAGCTATTGCTGACCGACCACCTGGTGTGCGAGCTGAAAGCCGCGCAGACCGGCATGTGGCTGATCCGCCGCTACGTGGCGGACAAAGAGAGCGGCGACGCGCTGTTGGCGCTGCTGCGGCCCTACGAGGCGTTTCTGCACGAAGCGCAGGGCGCGCCGGACACGCTGTTCCGCCAGGGCCAGTTCACCCGCAAGATCCTGCCGAAAAACGGCTCGGCCTACGGCCAGGATCTGGCGGATCGCATGGTGCTGTTGATCAAGGAAGAGCTGCATCACTTCTCGCAGGTGCTGGAGATCATGCAGGCGCGCGGGATCCCGTATCGCAAGATCACCGCCAGCCGCTACGCCAAGGGCATGATCCGTGAGATCCGTACCCACGATCCGGCGACGTTGATCGACAAACTGATCTGCGGCGCCTACATCGAAGCGCGATCCTGCGAACGCTTCGCCAAACTGGCGCCGCACCTGGACGACGAGCTGAACCGCTTTTACGTCTCGCTGCTGCGATCCGAAGCGCGCCACTATCAGGACTACCTGACGCTGGCCGAGCAGATCGCCGGCGGCGACATCAGCGAACGGGTGGCGCATTTCGGCCGCCTCGAAGCTGAACTGATCCTGTCGCCGGACAGTGAGCTGCGTTTCCACAGCGGCGTGCCCGCCGCCGCCTGAGGTTGAGGCGCGCCCTTACTGCGGCGCGCCCAGCAGCAGATCCACCGCCTTTTCCGCCAGCATGATGGTCGGCGCATTGGTGTTGCCGCTGGTGAGCTGCGGCATCACCGAGCAGTCGATCACCCGCAGCTGCTCGAAACCGTGCACCCGCAGCTGCGGATCGGTCACCGCGTCCTGCGGCGACGGCCCCATGCGGCAACTGCCCACCGGGTGATACACCGTCTTGCAGAAGTTGCGCACGAACTCCTCCAGCTGCGCTTCGTCGCGTGTCCACTCCGGCTGCGGCATCAGCAGATCTTTGATCAGCGGCTTCAGCGCCGCGGTTTGCAGGAAATCCAGGCCGAACTTCACCGCGCGCACGCTGCCGGCCAGATCGTCCGGGTGGCCGAGGTAGTTGGCGTGCAGCTTGACCGGATCGCGCGGGTTGCTGCTGCGCAGCAGCACTTCGCCGCGCGCCTTCGGCTGCAGGTAACCGACCTTGAGCGTGAAGCCGTGAATGTTCGGCAGCGGCTCGCCGGGCACGTCGTCCCAGCTGTCCAGTAGCGGCAGGAAGTGGATCTGCACGTCCGGCCGGCCGTCGCCCTGGCTGTCGGTGAAGGCGGCGCCTTCCAGCACGTTGGACGAGAGTACCCCGCTGCGAAACGCCAGCCACTGCGCACCGTGGCTCAGCGCCTGCAGGCCGCGATCGGCGCCGAACAGGCTGATCGGCTCGCGGGTGCTGACGTTGATCGACATGTGCAGGTGGTCGTGGAAGTTTTTGCCCACCGGCAGATCCGCCCGCACCTCGATGCCCAGCTGCTGCAGGTGGTCGCGCGGGCCGATGCCGGACAGCATCAGCAGCTTCGGCGAACCGACCGCGCCGGCGCTGACGATCACCTCTTTGGTCGCGCGGGCGGTCACTTCCGCGCCCCCATTCTGGCTGTAGACCACGCCGGTAGCGACGTTGCCCTCGAAGGTCAGCCGGTGCGCCAGGGCGTTCAGTTTCACCACCAGCCGCCGTTCGTCGCGCACCGCCTTCAGATAGGTGCGGGCGGTGCTGGCGCGCTCGCCGTTGCGGGTGGTGGTTTGGTAGAAACCGACGCCGTGCTGGCTGTCGCCGTTGAAGTCGTTGCGATAGGGCAGGTTCAGTTCCTGGCCAGCACGGATAAACGCCATGCTCAGCGGGTGGCGGTAGCGGTTCTCGCTGACCGGCAGCAGCCCGTCGCCGCCGTGGTAGTCGTCGGACAAGCTTTCGTTGGCCTCGGCGCGTTTGAAGTAGGGCAGCACCTCCCGGTAGCTCCAGCCGGCGCAGCCATAGCGCTCGGCCCAGTCGTCGTAATCTTGCGGCTGGCCGCGCAGGTAGATCATGCCGTTGACCGAGCTGCTGCCGCCCAGCACTTTGCCCTGCGCGATCTGCATGCGGCGGTTATTGGCGTGCGGTTCCGGTTCCGTTTCGTAGGGCCAGCTCTTTTTGGCGATGATCTTGGCCACCCCGGCCGGCATCTTGATAAACAGGTTATTGTCGTCGCCGCCGGCTTCCAGCAGCAGCACCCGCGCCTGGGTGCGGCGGATCAGCTGCGCCGCCAGCACGCAGCCGGCGGAACCGGCGCCGACGATGATGTAATCAAAGGTATTTTCCGACATGACAGCTCTCCGTGCGCGATTGGGATACTGGCAGAGTAACGCGGGGGAAAAGGCGGTCAATTTGCGATCGTTAATTTATTAACGAACTTCACATTAAATTTACATAGCGGTTTTTAACGTCATTTTATCTGCTTGAAAAACGGCGTTATAGCGAGTTTTACTGATTGATTGCGATATTAATAAAAAAGGCGCAGCAAGCTGCGCCCTGATGAAGAGGCGGGGGAGGATTACAGCGTTTTCAGCATGGTGACTTCACAATCGACGTGGCCGGTGGCGCCCATCGCATGGTCGATGTGTTCGAAGCCCAGATGTTCGTACAGCGCAACGGCCTGCGTCAGGCTGGCGGTGGTCTCGAGGTAACAACAACGGAAGCCGTGCTGGCGGGCGAAATCCAGCGCCTGCAGCGCCAGGCGTTTCGCCAATCCCTTGCCGCGCAACACCGGCAGGAAATACATCTTCTGCAATTCGCAAATATCGTCTGCGCCGCCCTGCAGCGGTGCGATGCCGCCGCCGCCGGCGACCTGGCCGTCCACTTCGATCACCCAGTAAGCGCTGCGCGGCAGGCTATAGAGCTGATACAGGGCATCCAGGTTGGGATCGGAGACGGTATAGCCTTTATCCGCCGTCAGGCCGTGCTCGGCGGAGACTTCGCGAATGACGTGAGCAATGGCGGCATTGTCTTCCGCCGTGATAGGGCGCACCAGCAGGCGCGCCGGGGTTGCTGTTGTCATGTTTACACTCGCCATTGAAAGAGACCACGTTCGTTTTTCATTTTTATCGCAGCGCGAAACGCGCCGGGGGTTATTTCCCGGCGGCGTCCCTGCAGCAGTAATATCTTGTAATAACATCTAACCCGGCCCGTATGCAACGGCGATAAAAAAACAGCGGGGAAGACCCCGCTGTTTTCAGGCGTTGGCGTGAGCCGGTGGATTACAGCGCGGCGATGGTCGCCTGCTGTTCCTGCAGCTTCACTTTGCCTTCTTTGCAGGCCGCCAGACGATCGCGCTCTTTGGCGACCACCGCTTCCGGCGCGCGCGCCACGAAGCCTTCGTTCGCCAGCTTGCCTTCGATCGAAGCGATTTCCGCATCCAGCTTGCCCATCTCTTTGGCCAGACGCGCGATCTCGGCGTCCTTGTCGATGAAACCGGCCATCGGGATCAGCAGCTCGGCGCCGTCCACCAGCTTGGTGACGGAGACCGGGCCTTTCTCACCGGCCGGCAGCAGCGCGATGGATCCCAGGCGCGCCAGGCGGGCGATAAAGCTTTGGTTCTCCTGCACGCGGCGCTGGGCGTCGGCGCTGCAGTTGCGCAGCAGCACGTCGAGCGCTTTGCTTGGCGCGATGTTCATCTCGGCGCGGATGTTGCGCACGGCGATGATGGTTTGCTTGATCCACTCCAGATCGTTCAGCGCCTGCTCGTCTTCCAGCGCGGCGTCGTAGGCCGGGAACGGCTGCAGCATGATGGTGTCTGCGGTCGTGCCGGTCAGCGGCTTCACGCGCTGCCAGATGGTTTCGGTGATGAATGGAATGATCGGGTGCGCCAGGCGCAGCAGCGCTTCCAGCACGGTGATCAGCGTGTGGCGGGTGCCGCGCTGTTCCGCTTCGCTGCCGTTGCTCACCACCGGCTTGGTCAGCTCCAGATACCAGTCGCAGAACTGGTTCCAGGTGAATTCGTACAGGATGTTGGCCGCCAGATCGAAGCGGTAGGTATCCAGCGCTTCGCGGTAGGCTTTCACCGTGCGGTTGAATTCGGCCAGGATCCAGCGATCCGCCAGCGACAGCACTTTCTCGCCGCCGTTGAAGCCGCAGTCGTGCGCTTCGGTGTTCATCAGCACGAAGCGGCTGGCGTTCCACAGCTTGTTACAGAAGTTGCGGTAGCCTTCCAGGCGCTTCATGTCCCAGTTGATGTCGCGGCCGGTCGAGGCCAGCGCCGCCAGGGTGAAGCGCAGGGCGTCGGTGCCGTGCGGCTCGATGCCGTTCGGGAACTGTTTCTCGGTGC
>Ga0157359_1000015_pt1 | contig 47766 bp, 63 predicted proteins | sample AttcapACBM3_FD_111482 | JGI IMG/M metagenome (GOLD analysis project Ga0157359, IMG submission 111482) | Fungus gardens microbial communities from leaf cutter ant in Botucatu, State of São Paulo, Brazil - Atta capiguara ACBM3 | ecosystem: Host-associated > Fungi > Mycelium > Unclassified ...
GCTTGGTGAAGCGGCCGGTACTGTCGTGCGTGAATGCATGCGGTCGATGCGCAACGCCCAGTCCCATGCTGTCGAAGTCGCTCAATCAGCTGCAACCACTTCGGCCCTGCGCCTTGTGGAGTTACCGAAGCCGATTCTCTCGGCAGAAGAACTCGAGCAGATGGATCACACCCCGGCGCTGGTCAGGCTGCGTGGCGTGAACCTGAAAGACTGGTATGCGGCAAACACTCGTGAAGCCCAGGCTGAAAAGCCGAAGCGTCCGCGCAAGCCGCGTAAACCCAAGACTACGGCTCCCGCAACTGAACCTTCCGCCCCCGCTCCTACGCGCGTGCTGCGTCCGGGCCCCCTGGACCAGCTACTTGGCCCCGTCGACCTAGAAGTCGACTTGGCTGGCTGATCCGCACCCTACCCATCCCTGTCGGGAAACCTCCCGTCAGGGCGGTTTTCCTGATTTCACTTCTGAAGAAGGAAGACTATGCAACCTAAGCGCCAAGCTGCCTTGGCGGAGGATCTCCGGAAGATCGGTACAACCGCTGTAGCAGCTGCTGTCGTAGGCCTTTTCCTCAGCGACCACAAGTCGTTGACGGCTTGCGCGCTGGTAACTGGTGCAGTAATTTGGCTGTATGGCATCTACCTCACCAAGGAGGAATGACATGAGCCAGACCGCCTTCGGGATACTCATGCTGGGAAGCCTGTTGATTCTGTGCACGGGTTTGACGGTCTGGGCCGATTGGCCCAATCTCAAGCAGAAGGCTCAGAAGCTGCTAGGCCATCACTGATCGATGCACTGCTTTACCAAAGCCCTCTTCGGAGGGCTTTTTCATTTTCGGGGTCTTGACAAGCGATACGGGCCTGAACATTCTGAGAACGTGTGCCGCTGACGTTGTCAGCAACATGCCCCAGGCAGTCTGGATCTCATGACTGCAATGCGCCCCAAGCGCATCGATCCAAACCTAAGTTCGCTAAGCATTCGGTAGCGCGAACGATTGGCCGGTTCCCCCGGTCGATGAATGCACCTTCCACCCACCCTCGACGGGACTACCCGTCAGGGCCGGTCTCCGTCACAACCTGGAGACCTTCCATGAGAAGCGGTTTAGCGTTGTACCAGGCATTGCGCTCCATCGATGTCTCGGAAGACAAAGCAACTGCCGTTGTCGATGCTCTGGAGACTGAAATGCAGACCCAGCTGGCTACCAAGGCTGACTTGGCAGACATCAAGGCTGATCTCGCACGGCTCGAAGTCAAACTTACGATCCGCATGGGCGTCATGCTTTCGGCTGCTGTCGGCGTTCTGCTGGCCGCGATGAAATTCATGCACTGACCTGGCACTACCCTTTCTGGCTACACCCACCCTTGCGGGGAATACTCTTCCCCTCCCGGGCAAGGTGTTCTCCGTTTTCACCTATTGAAATTGGAGATACACCATGAGCGACCAAGCCAACGAAAGCCAATACTTCGACCTGCACACCACCGGCATCGGCTACCTCAGCCGCATCCGCGAAGTGCCCGTCAGGAAAGCCAAGCCGTTCTTGGCCGTCACCGTAGGCGCCCTCTGTGGCCACATAAACACTGTGGAATATCGCTACATCGACTGCAATGTGGTCGGCGCCGAAGCTGAAAAGCTGGTTCGCCGCTGCATTGAGGCCGTCGAAGCTGACAAGAAGGTCCTCGTATCATTCCGTATCGGTGACATCTGGACTGATCCCTTCACCTACAGGTCTGGTCCGAAACAGGGCACCCCAGGCGCATGCCTGAAAGGTCGTCTCCTGTACATCGGCTGGATCAAGGTTGATGGTGAGTTCGTCCACCAAGCCAAACCACGCGAGGCAGCCTCGGCTGAGCAGCAAGGTACGGATCAAAGGGACGAAGGCGACCAGTCGGCCGCTTGAGTCACCCTGTTCTTCCAGGCGCCCACCGGGCGCCCCTGCTCTACCAAGGCTTTGCCACCTTTCTCTTCGCACACCCATCCGGGGGCACCATCTCCCGGACCGGGTGCATGGTGATCTCCATTAGCTAAATTTTGGAGCCCATCATGCAAATGCAAGTCATCGCCACCTTCCAGTCCGAGCTGCCTGCCCTGCCCGACGTTGCCGAAGTCTCCCTGGACGACGCGACCGAAGAGCTGCTGAGCAGCGACCTGTTCTGCGACAACGCCTGGTTCTTGTTCGAAATGAACGCTACCAGCGCTGACCGCGCTCAGGCCTGACCACACCCTATAGGCGCCCTCGGGCGCCTTTGTCCTTTCAGGAGGCCCTATGGCTACCGACGACCTGGCTGGCTTCGGCCGCATCGCCTTCGAATCCGAGGGCAAACGTTATCCGCTGGAAGTGCTGCAGAGTCACCGCGGCTTCTACATCGGCACCACCGATGAAGAAGGCGATCCGCTGTCTCGCGAATCCTCGGAGTACTTCCGTAGGGAAGCCGAGGCCGAACAGGCCCTGAAGCAAGGCACCTGGACGCAGAACTCGCTCTAGTTCAAGGGTTTCAACACTACTGACATCCACCCCAAAGGGACGCATCATCCCTTCGGGGAATGATGCGTCCAAGGAAGGAGCCATCAATCATGGAGTCGATCTTCACACTTACGCTGCATGGCAGGATGACGCTGGCGGAGCCCGCAGATCGCGGATTCCATCGATGCGAGGGTCATGTCGACCTCGGTCACTGCGGGCAGCTCGATGAAATTTTCCTGCAGGCAGAACAGGCACTCGGACGTGCGTACCCGGAGTCTGAGGGTGCAATAGCCTTCTCTCCCGAGCGGGTCACGGTCCGTGACCAGAGCGGACACCTGGTCCTGGCAGGCAAGGTCGATCCCAGTCATCGACGTATCGACTGGATCCCGCCCTGCCTATCGGACGAGGAGGAGGAGAAGGTGCTGGCTCAGTTGAACCTGCTGCTTTCACAGTCGGCCTTCCAGCCGGCCTGGGATAGCGTCACTACCGAAACCGTGCGCGCCCTCGATCTCGACGTGCTCAAGGGCAAGCTGGTGCACAAACGCTGGCGCACCCACGTGCGCGCCCTGCTCGAAACCTGATCGCCACACCCAACCGCCACCCATGAGGGGACACCGTCCCTTCCGGGGCGGTTGTCCTCCGATATCCTGGAGACAACCATGGCCACCGTTCACACGCTCGATCACCCTTCAACCATTCGCGCTCGCGAAGACGACATCATCACCGAAGCCAAGGCCATCTTGGATCGGCGACTCTTCAGCCGCGGAAGGGACCTTCATAGCCCTGACGACGTCTGTGACTATCTCAAGCTCAAGCTCGCACCTGAGCCCAACGAGGTATTCGCCGCCATCTTCGTGGATACCCCGCACCGTGTAATTGCATTCGAGGTTCTGCAGTACGGAACCATTGATGCAGCATCGATCAGTCCTCGCCACGTCGCGCAACGATGCCTGGCTCACAACGCAGCCGCTGTCATCGTGGCCCACAATCATCCTTCAGGTAACCCTGAGCCAAGCCCAGCGGACTACCGTCTCACCGAGCGTCTGCGTGACGCCCTGGCGTTGCTGGAGATACGGCTGCTGGACCACTTCATCGTGGGCAAGGGCCTGCCGCTATCGATTGCAGAAACGGGCTGCATCAACTTTTCCACTCCGAAGTGACACTGCCACTATCTTGAACTTTCCATGCATCTACCAGGCGCCTTCGGGCGCCATTTTTTTCGGTAGATCTTCCCGGTGGTCATCCAGACAATCTCTCCGGCATCATAAGTATTCAACTGGTACTCGGTAGATATAGATGCTGGCTACTTGCGCTCTTTGCTCTTGGATGTCCCTACTTCAAGCAACCCATCAAGACCCTCACCGTCTGCTGGTTGGCTCCTGGATCGACGTGCCCGGTGATCCCCAGCGTCCTAGCCGCGCCATATCCACCTATTGGCCAAATGGACTGGTCTTCTTCACGGGCTACGAAGACGCCGAATGTAAGAAACCGGTGGTGAGAGCGACGGGAACGTGGCGTATCGAAGGGAAGCTTTTGGCTTTGAAGGTGACACTTTCCAGTAATGCTCAGCGCTTACCAGTGGGAACCCGCACCTACGATGCGATCGCAGGTGTTTCCGGGCAAAGGCTTTTGCTTGTTTCTCCCGACGGCGTCATCCAAGAGCGCCACAGAGCGCTGAGCTGTGCGGAATGATCCCGTACTTCCCGCTACTGAGGCTCAAGCAACACTTGCCAGATAGGTTAGAAGGCGCCAACATTTGCCCCACATGCCGCTGACGTTGTCAGCCATGCCCAGGTGGTCAGGATCTCACGACCACGGCGCCCCGCGCTGATCCAACCCCTAGCTTGCCAAGCATCCGGTAGCGCAAGCGGTCGGCCCCACCGATGGATGCACCTCTCACCGTTTTCTCCCACAGGGTACCCATTCCCTGTCGGGCATGGCGTGCCCCCTATTCACGAGGACCGCCATGATCAAGATCCCCGGCCACCTGGCCATCCGCACCATCCAGGGACGCAACGGCGACTTCAACGTCGGCCGGCTCTCTACCTCCATTGGCGAGTTCGTCATCAAGGACGCTCTGCTCGAGCAGCACGCCGAGGGCAAGTACCGCGGCGAGTTCGTCATCACCGAGATCCGAGCCTCGTCCTACAGCAGTGGCGGTCGTCTGGTCGTCGAAGTTCGGGCACGCCTGGACAGCATGATCCTGGACGACCTCGATGCACTGACTGCCGAAGACAACGCGCGGATCGATGCTCAATCACCGGATCCGCTGGAAGAAGAGCGCTTCGTCTCTCCGCCGCCGGCGAAGGTACGGACGCCTCACCCAGCTCGACCTACGACTGCCGCTGTCGATGACGAAGCGCCTTTCGGGATGCCTGTAGCTCAGCCTACAGGCGCCGGAGCGATACCCGACGCTGACGGCGCCGACCAGGAGCTGTTCGGCACGATCTGGCCGCTGGGCGATACGGTGCGGCTCGACTCCACCGTCGACCGGCAACGGCTCCGACAGCAATGTCGCCGCCTGGAGCAGCTCGGCTACACCATGGACTTCAAGTCGCAGGCCTGGAACCGCTCCGCGGCTTGATCCAAACCATCAACCACCCGGCTGGGACCTCTCCCAGCGGGAAGGCCCGGCCATCACCTGAGGACCTTCCTATGCAGCAACCTATTCGCCTGGTCATCGATATAAGTGGCGGCGCCCTTCACGGCACATACGCGGGACAACCTGTCGAGGTCATCTTCATCAGCCGCGACTCGGACGACATCGAGTGCGCCGATCATGTGGTCGTTGATGAGGACGGCAGAGACACCGCCGTGTGGTTTCAAGTAGGCGATGGCGATCAGTCCGTCGTCAATCACTTCTTCACCCAGCTTGCGGCTTTTCTGCCGCCGTCCAACTGACCGATCACCCACCTCGGGGCAACCGCCCCTGGGGCGCGTTGCCTCCACCAGGAGCTGACGATGCCTCTCTACCCTATCGATGAATGCCCCGACCTGCTGGTGGACGCTTGCGTCTGCGACGAAGAGCGGCGGCTGATCTTCCTCTCGGCCTGGGGCCGCGACACTGCCGTCCAGGAGTTCCTGGCCAGGCTCACCCTGGGGCACGCCGATGGCGGCCTCGATCAATTCCACCTAGTCCAGAACGGTCGCAGCCTGCCGGTCTTTCCGGACGCCGAGCGCCTGGAAAAGCGCACCACCCGCCAGCTGCGCGGCACCCTGTTCGGCAGCCTGCTCCATGTCTGGCTGTTCGATGGGCGCTGCGCGGTACCAGATCGCGCCAACCACCTCGCCTACGCCCTGGTGCGCGGGGATACGTCTTCCCTGGCCAGCCTCTGGCCGCTGGTAGTCGACACCTGTCCCTTGCCGCTGCTGCCGCACTGGCAGGAGCCGGTCATGGAGCTGCTCCTGCAGGAGCAGATGCTCGAGCGCCTACCTGGCGCTCTGGGCGACCTGGCCGGCTGGCGACTCCGACTCAAGCTCGACGAGCTGCAGTACCTCCTTGGCCAGCGCATCCGCGCCGACCAGCTCACCACCGCCTGATCGGGCCGCTTGCGGCCCCTCACTTCACTTTCCCAACACTGGAGCTACGACCATGGCCCTGATGTTCCCGCGCCTTGCGCACAACTTCGCCAAGAACGGCTACTTCCCCACCGATGAGGTCACCCTCGAACGTACCCTTCAAGCCCTGCGCCCTGCCTCCGCTGACGTGATGCGGATCCTGGATCCGTGCGCTGGCGAAGGTGTAGCGCTGGCAGAGGCGGCTCATGCCCTTGGGCGTGAGCGCGTCCAGGCCTGCGCGGTGGAGTACGATCAGGAGCGTGCCGAACATGCCCGTGGCCTGCTCGACCGCGTGCTGCAGGGCGACCTGATGGACACCATCATCTCGCGGCAGGCCTTTGGGCTGCTCTGGCTCAATCCACCCTATGGCGACCTGGTCGCGGACCACAGCGGCGCTACCCAGTACCAAGGGAGCGGCCGCCGGCGACTGGAAAAGCTGTTCTACCAGCGCTCGCTACCACTGCTGCAGTACGGGGGCACCCTGGTGCTGATCGTGCCGCACTACGTCCTGGACGATGAGCTGTGCGGTTGGCTCTGCAATCACTTCACCAGCCTGCAGATCCACGCAGCCGTCGATCAGACCTTCAAGCAGGTCGTGATCTTCGGCATCCGGATCCGCCGGCAGGACCTGGCCAGGCCCGCCGACGTCAATGCAACCCGGGAGCACTTCCGTGCGATTGGCAGCGGCGAGGCCTCGGCCGAACCGCTACCGGAGCTGTGGCTCGAAGACACCTATGGCGTGCCGGCAGCCGTCACTGAGCTGGAACACTTCTATCGGGTCACCCTGGAACCCCAGCAGCTCGCCCTGGAGACAAGACGGCTGGGCGGGCTCTGGAATGACTTCAACCTGTACTTCGGCCAGGCTGGCCAAGCGCCGCGGCCTCCGGTCAAGGCGCTGTCGCAGTGGCACCTGGCACTGGCCCTCGCGGCCGGCGCGATCTCGGGCGTGGTCACCTCTCCCAGCGGGCGCGTCCTGGTCGTCAAGGGCGACACCTACAAGGAGAAGGTCAGCCGCACCGAGTTCACCGAGGATGAGGACGGCAACGTCCTGGAGTCACGGATCCTGACTGATCGTTTCGTGCCCGTGATCCGGGCCTGGGACATGACGCCAGGCTCCCAGACGCTGGGACAGGTCCTGACCATCACCTCGGCGCCGGCAGCGGCCGAGTCACCCGCACCTGCTGCACAGGAACCGCTCGGGCTATCTGCAGGGCGCTTCGACCCCGGTCGGATCGTCATGACGGCAGCGGTGAGCGACCTGGTAGAGCGTGGCGAGCTCAACCCTCTGACCCACCTGCGGCGACACCTGCAGGGCGACTGGGGTGAGCTCGACCAGGAAGACAAGCACAGCAACGACCAGGCCCTACGCCTGGGCAATCGGCTGGTCTCCAGCTACGACACCCCGATGTCCAAGGAGCCTCGGCTCTGGATCATCACCGAAGCCGACCGCAGCGTGACCACGCTGCTGTTGCCCTCGGACTACTGACCTAACCCGCCTGCCGGCGGAACCGCTTCATCACTTCAACCCCTTGGGTACGCCGATACCCATCCGGGGTCGGCCGTGCCCGTTTCCTATCGACCAGGAGATGCACATGACCGACCTCAACGCTGGCCAAGCGGCCCTGCATACTGTCAGCCTGACCGACTTCATCGCCGAGTTCGGCGAAGGTCTGCTCGACTCCCTCAACCGCTCCAACCCACCGGTCTATGCCGGCGCCGCTCACCCCGGGCGCCAGGCCGTGATGGCGGGTCTCAAACGTACCCCCTTCCCCGCCCAGGCCGATGTCGTCCAGGCTATCGCCGCGCTGCTGCTCGACCGTGGCGAACGCGCCGGCATCATCAATGCCGAGATGGGCACCGGAAAGACGATGATGGCCATCGCCGTGGCCGCGGTACTCCACGCGGAAGGCTATCGTCGTACCCTCGTCGTCTCGCCGCCCCACCTGGTCTACAAGTGGCGGCGTGAGATCCTGGAAACCGTCCCGGGCGCCCGCGTCTGGGTGCTCAACGGGCCCGACACCCTGGTGAAGCTGCTCAAGCTCCGCCAGGCCCTCGGCGAGCGATACGATGGCCGTCAGGAATTCTTCATCCTGGGCCGAGTGCGGATGCGGATGGGCTTTCACTGGCGGCTGGCGTGCGGCACACGCCGCGCCACCGGCGGACGACGACTGGCCTGCTGCACGGACTGTGGTCGCGTGCTCGCGGACGAGGAAGGCAACGCCCTCACCCTGGAAGACTTCCAGCGCGAGGAGCGGCGCCGGCAGTGCCCAGCGTGCAACTCGCCTCTGTGGACACTGATGCGCCCAGGCAAGGTGGCCAACGCTGATCGGCGTAGCGTGATCCTCAAGTCGATGTGCCGCATACCCACCATCGGCCCCGTGCGGGCGGAGAAGTTGGTGGCGGACTTCGGCGAAGAGTTTCTCGCCACGATGCTCGCTGACAACGTCCACGAGTTCATCAACCTGATGGACGCCAAGGGCAACTTCGTCTTCAGCGACCGCCAGGCCAGGCGCATGGAGCGGGCGATGGCCAACCTGGAATTCGGCTTCGGCGAGGGCGGTTACCAGCCGACCGAGTTCATCAAGAGGATGTTGCCTCAGGGCTACTTCGACCTGCTGGTGGTGGACGAGGGACACGAGTACAAGAACAGCGGTTCGGCCCAGGGCCAAGCCATGGGGGTGCTGGCAGCGAAAGCGCGCAAGACGCTACTGCTGACGGGCACGCTCATGGGCGGCTACGCCGACGACCTTTTCTATCTCCTGTTCCGGATCCTCTCCCGGCGCATGATCGAGGATGGCTACCGACCGAACGCACGCGGCAGCCTGGCCCCTGCGGCCATGGCGTTCATGCGCGACCACGGCGTGCTCAAGGACATCTACACCGAACGCGACAGCCAATCGCACAAGACGGCCAGGGGCAAGAAGCTCTCGGTACGAACGGTGAAGGCCCCAGGCTTCGGCCCGAAAGGCATCCATCGCTACGTCTTGCCCTTCACCGTGTTCCTCAAGCTCAAGGACATCGGCGGCAACGTGCTGCCGACGTACCAAGAGGAGTTCGTCGACATCCCGATGGAGGCGCACCAGGACGCGGCCTATCGGCAGCTGGCCAGCACACTGACCGCGGAGCTCCGCCAGGCCCTGGCACGGCGAGACACCACCCTACTCGGGGTCGTGCTCAACGTGCTGCTGGCCTGGCCGGACTGCTGTTTCCGGCCGGAGGTGGTGAAACACCCCCGGACCCGGGAAACCTTGGCCAGGGTCGAGGCGATCTTCGCGGAAGACCAGGCCAGCCCCAAGGAAGAGGCGCTGATCGAGCTGTGCCGTCAGGAGAAGGCGCTGGGCCGCAAGGTGCTGGCCTACACCGTCTACAGCGGCACCCGGGACACGACCAGTCGGCTCAAGCGCTTGCTTGAACAGGCCGGTCTGAAGGTGGCGGTACTGCGTGCTTCGGTGGATACGGCCCGGCGCGAGGATTGGATCCTCGACCAGGTCGACCGTGGCGTCGACGTGCTGATCACCAACCCGGAGCTGGTGAAGACCGGTCTGGATCTGCTGGACTTCCCGACCATCGTCTTCCTGCAGACGGGCTACAACGTCTACACCCTGCAGCAGGCTGCGCGCCGGTCGTGGCGGATCGGTCAGAAGCAGGCGGTACGGGTGCTGTTCTTCGGCTATGCCGGCAGCTCGCAGATCACCTGCCTGCAGTTGATGGCCAAGAAGATCGCGGTGGCGCAGAGCACGTCGGGAGACGTTCCGGAGTCAGGGCTCGATGCGTTGAACCAGGATGGTGATTCGGTCGAGATGGCGTTGGCCAGGCAGCTTGTTCACGCGGCTTGATTACACTTTCAGCCCCTCTTCGGAGGGGCTTTCTTTTGGGTATGCCTCAAACGCTACACCTATCGGCATAGCTCAAGGCGTAGCGAAAAGTAGTCCAGCAGACCCAAACGACTACGGTTATATTTCGATACGCCAAACGACTACACCGGAGCCGCCATGTTCGTTCGTTCCTACCTTCGCGCCTCGACCGACGACCAAGACGCCACCCGCGCCCGGGAAGCCCTGCGCACGTTCGCCGCCGAGCACGGGACGCGGATCGCCGCGACCTATGTCGAAAACGCTTCGGGCACTCTGCTGGATCGCCGCGAACTGCTGCGCCTGCTCGCCGATGCCGAGCCGGGGGACGTGCTGCTGGTGGAAGCGGTGGACCGGCTGTCTCGCCTCGACCGGGCGACGTGGGATCAGCTACGCGAGCGGATCGCCCAGGCCGGCCTGCAGGTGGTATCGCTCGATCTACCGCTGACCCATTCGCTGCTGCGCCCAGCCGCCGCCGGCGGCGATAGCGCTCAAGAGTGGATGACGCGCGCGGTGTCCCAGATGTTCTTGGAATTCATGGCCGCGTTTGCTCGGAAGGACTACGAAACGCGTCGCGCCCGGGCGGCCCAGGGCATCGCCAAGGCGAAGGCGGCGGGGGCCTACAAAGGCCGGCCGCGCGATGAACAGTTGCACGCGCGGATCCGCGAATGTCTGGCTAGGGGGATGTCGGTACGGGGCACGGCCAGGCTGTTGGAGTGCTCGACCAGCACCGTCAATCGGTGCCGGGCGAGCCAGGCTTAAACCTGAAAGGGGATCAGGTCGAACGGCTTTCCGCTCGAATGGACCAGCTGCCCCTCAACTAGACGGCCGATTTCGCCACCTGCATCGGGCAAGTCGTCCCTGATCAACCTGTCGCCCTCAAGATGGGCATTCACAGGTCCAAGCTTGCCGTCTTTCATGTGCATATAGTCGTAGTACCGACCTGCCACAAGGCGCCCTATCGGCGCCTCGCCTGGGGCCTGTACTTCATAGCTTGCTTCAGCATCATATTGAAATTCGGGCATAGGCCTTACCTCCTGGGCGACACATAATCGGCGGGACTGCCAAGACCTGGGGGATTGGTAGTCCAGACCGGCATGGAATGGCAACCAACCTAGATATGCCTGGCAGCCGTCACCCTTAGAAGTGTAGGGGGCTACTCGACATAGCGCTTACTTATGCGCAGTCGGCCTGTTACGGCCAAATAGTAATGTCGCGATCCAGCCAGACCGATACCGCACACCGACATTCGTCGGCCAGCGCCTGGGCGCCGCGCTCCAGGTCGTCCAGCCGGTATTCGGCTCGGCTGCTGGGCACATTCGATTCATCCAGCAGGCGCCCGTCGTCCGCGTAGAAGCCGCAATTCATCGGGGTAGCTCCTGGCCGGCCTGGGCCGACTATCAGGGTGGGTGGGTGGTGGGGAGGGTTCCGTTACTCGCGGCGCAGTCGACCACGCACGCCCCGCGCCTCTCTCTCAAGCTGCGCGAAGGTGTCCAGATCGATGACATGGCTGCCGTATATCCCTTCTAAAAAACCATGCGCTTCGCTTAGGGTCAGCTCTGACTTTTCGGGTTCTTCCGCTTCGGCGCACGTCAGATACAGCCGGTAGCGAACGATCATCTGCGCCGCCAGTGGGGAAACGTTGGTGGGCTGTATCGCCGCTGGTCGTAGCCACTCGGGCAGCTGACCTTCGTCCTCGGCGTACTCGGTGAAGGTGTCCATCTGCGGTTTCCTCGAACACTTATTGCTGGAGCCAGAAGGCCAGCGATGGATAAACAGGGAGTGGTCGGTAGGGATTATGGCGAGGGACGCAAAAGCCCGCGTGCGATATACCATTGATCCCGACGTAGGAGTTGGTGGCCAGGGCTCCGCGAATAAAGCCGCCGTCTCCGCTGTACTCGTCGTCCTGGATGATCAGTTCGTCCGGTAAGCCAATTGCCCTGCCTGCAGCAAAAGCCCATGCGGTAGCTTCCGCGTCGCCAGTCTGGAGCACTGCACGCTGCAGTTGGGAATCCGACTCAAGCTCCATCTGATACAGCTCAGCAAAAATCATCTTCATGCCTTCGTCCAGGTTTCCGCTCAAATGATGGCGGAAGCGAGTTGGTACAATCGCAAGATGACCGGCTTCATGAAGCAGGCCAGAAGCAGGCGCTTTCGGATCAACACGAAGACCGCCGCAGACCACCGCAACAAAATGAATGAAACCGGATGCACCTGGCTCCACCGCAACAGTTAGCCCGATAGCACTCAGGAACTTCATGGCACTCTCAGCATGAGGGCAGTGCATCCCGTATTGCATAAGGTTTTCCTATAAGTCTGAGCTTGGGAGCCCGGCACCACTGAGCACTGCTCGAAGTACCGCACGTTCCTCTCGATACGTCCATGCGCCTGGATGGTGAACTGCGGGGTGTCGCGACTCCACCTCCCAAGAGCTGTACCAGCCGTCTCCGGCAGCTATGTAAACTGGCGGCCGACCTTCAAATTGATCGCTGGTGATGTCGATGATGACACCATCACACTCAATCCAGGCATGGGAGCTTCCGTCCTTTTCTCCACACACATAATCAACCTGGAGGCCTAGCTGAGAGCTCAAATAGTCACCAAGCAATTCCGACACCACACCACAGCAGCCTCGGGGAAAATTTTTCAAATGGCTTGGGAGTTGATCTAAGTCCTTCTGTTTTTCAAGCTCAGCGCGGAAAGCGTGCGCGACACGGGTGTAATCCATTGCTTGTTCCTAGATCGGTTTAATCGGCATGCGCAGTCAGGCTCGGCGGCGCGGCCTCTTCTGCGCAACAACCGACTCGGCCTGACGGGCCTTGATGAGGGCCAGCGCTTCGCCAGCGGCAGGCCCGGCGTACATGAATGCGTACTGCTCGGCCAACGCCTCGTCGCTCTCGTCGGTCTTCAGCAGCCCGTTAGCGCGAAGCCACTCCAGCACTCTCAATGCCTCCCCGTAGTCTACGAACGCGGAGGCCACGGCTTTGATGGTTTCGTTTTCGGTACTCATGGGCGTTTTCTTCGACCTAGGGCGATGGGCTCAACTCAATATTAGGTCAGCTCAACTGACCTAGCAAGAGCTTTTTTATCCCTGCTTTCTTTACTACAGGGCCCCAGTCAACGAGCCTATATTCCGCTCCATCCTTCTCGACCTGAACGCCCAGTTGCTCCCGTAAGCGGGGAACATCGTCGATGATCGTTTGCTTATGGTGGCCAGTCTCGGCTGCCAGCGCATTAAGCGTTGGGCGCTCAACTTCTGTCATGGCCAACGCGAGCCGCAGCAGGCGGCGAACATCGCCCCGGGGGTACTGCGCTTTTGAATCATCAGCCATACGAACCAACTCCATACCCTTGAACTCGATCAGCATTATGGTCAGCTCTGCTGACCTTTTGAAATGGTTATAGCGCGAGTTCGAAAGCGCGCCTCAGCGCGCTCCTGATTGACGGTCAAATATGGCTTGCTGTGGTCGGCCCAAGATGGTCTAGACCGTCTCCACGTCGCCGGTAGCCGCCAGTACGCGCGCAGCCAATGAACGCCGGCCACTGTGGGAGCTGCCCTGCTTGATGCCGGCCTGCCGATAGAGCCGGCTGATTGTCTGCTGAAGAGCATCGCAGGCTCGGTACACCTCAGGGCCGCTCTCCAGTTCACGGCGCTTGAAGGCCAACTCGAATGCCCTGCCCTTGTGAGTCATCACCAGACGGGAGTTGGGCCGTAGGCCCCGATACTCCGGCTCGCCGCTGACGCCCCATCCACGCTGCAGGCGCACGCCTATCCACTGCTCGATGCTAGTAAGACATTTCGGCTGGGTAAGGTAGATGTTCCTCGGGCGACAACCCTTGGTGATCTCGGCTCGCAGATAAACCTCGGGCCGGATTGCACCGCTGGGGAAAAGCACATCGCCCACCTCCAGCAAAGCCAGCTCGGTCACGCGGATACCTGTGGTGTGGGTCAGGTACAGCAGCATCACGTCGCGCTCGGGCATACGCCCGGTGACTGTCGCAACGCGGATCAGGTGGCGGAATTGCCCAGGGCGGAGAGATGCAGCTTGGCGGCTGGTCATTCGGGACTCTCTGTCAGGATTGGACAGGGATCAAGAACGATCCCAAGAGAGTCGGCGGTGGGCCTCCGTCACAGCATACCGCGAGGCCCGGCGCGGTGTTCACGGAAAATGTCTTGGCGGGTATCAGTTCTGCAGATGATGCAGTTGCGAACGCTGCATGATCAACGTGGTGGTGCGCCGGGACCTGGCAGAACGCCAGCGCCGGGAACTGGTTGCCTCGCAGCTGCTACGGGTCGACGGCACTCTGGAGAATCGGGAAGGCGTCATGCACGTGGTCGCTGGGCGCCTGGTGGACATTAGCGAGCTGCTGCAAGGTCTAGACGTGAGGAGTCGTGACTTTCGGTAGGTGATTCGTCACCAAAGGAATTGGCTAGTTTCTTGGGAGATAGCTGATCACACCCCATCGAAGCTGGCGACTCCAGTACGGAACGGCTTCCACTCATTTTCAGGAGTACCAGGTAGGCAAATCGCCACAATCACCTGTTGCCCCGCCTGTGGATCGGCTGGCTTCATGGCCACGTGACGATAGACGGTGAAGTCGGGCCTATACATCGTCGAACTCTGGCTCCGGTGATACTCCCAAATGCCATACCCATTCGACGTACTCACCTGGCGCTCCAGGTTGATCACGCGGCCTGTTTCCAGCCGAATCACTAGCATCTTGATAGCTCCTATCTGAAAGCGGGCATCATAGCCCACCTGCTCCGATCGGCCGTCCGAACGTCGACATCCGGCCCAAATTGACCCCGAAGCCTAACCTCCTGAGAGCTGGATAAGGTTTCCCGATGACCCCGCGCTTGCCTTTTGCGACCTTGCTCGTCATCCCGTGCGAGGTCTCTTATGAAGCGCCCTTCCCTGTCCCAATCACTCTGCACCGCTGGCTTCCTGGCCCTGTCCAGCGCGTGCCTCTACCTCTTCCTGCAACTCAAGCACGTCGACCGAGATCTCGACGCCGCGGCCGGCCAGGACACGGTTCTGGCGATCACCCAGCGCCTGGACAAGATGCAGGACCAGATCGATAGCTTCGCTGGCGGCAAGCCGGTCCAAGACGCCGACTTCCGTGCGAGCCAGCAGGCGCTGTCACAGCGCATCGATACCGCCCAGGCCATGTTGGTGGAGATCCAGCGCGCCAATCAGACAGCGCTGCAGGGGATGGCTCAAGCGGGTGATCTGGTGGTGCTGGAAGCCAAGCTGGAAGGCCTGCAGAACGACCTCGGCGAGCTGCGCAAGAAGGCGCTGCAGCCAGCCAAGGCCCCGCCGCCACTGATCGTTCCCAAGCAAAGGCCCACAGCGGTGGTGGCGCGCAAGTCTGCGCCGCCCAAACCAGTCGAGACGCCGCCCCCCTTCACCGTCGTCGGTATCGAGTACCGCGGCGGCGAGCGCTTCCTATCCGTCGCCCCACCTGGCAGCACTCAGCTCAGCGAGCTGTACCTGGTGCGCCCGGGCGACGCCATCGCCGGCACGAATTGGCGGCTGGCCAGCCTCGATGACCGCCAGGCGCAATTCAGCGTCGACGGCGTGCCCCGCACCCTCCCCCTCAAGCCATGAGGCCTCCCATGCGAATTCGACCTCTCCACTCACTGCTCACCCTGCTACTGGCTGTTCCCACGCTCAGTTGGGCCGCCCCGGGCACGCCGGCCGCCGCCTCGGCGGAGCGCGACAGCCAACAGCGCAATACCCAAGTGCAGTCGCTCGACGACCTCAAGGCCCAGGAATGGGGCCTGAGCAATCAGGAGTACCAGCGCTACCAGACCCTGATGCAGGGCAGCCGGGGCGTCTATTCTCCCGGCCTCGACCCGCTCACCGCCCTGGGCATCGAGGCCCAGTCCGACGCCGAGCGACGCCGCTACGCCGAGCTGCAGGTCCGCGCCGAGGCGCAGCGGGTACAGAAGGAGCTGGCCTATGAGCAGGCCTACCGCGACGCCTGGAATCGTCTCTATCCCAATCTCCAGCCAGTGCAGGCCGGTGGCCAGGCCGCGCCGCAGGTCAGCCCGGCCGTGCGCGGCAGTGGACGTCTCGCGGTCTTCGTCAGCGACAGCTGCGCTGCCTGTACCGAACGAGTCCAGGCCCTGCAGAGCGCTGGCCAGGACTTCGACCTTTACCTGATCGGCAGCCAGAACGACGACGCCCGGATCCGCCGCTGGGCCGTGCTCGCCGGCATTGACCCAGCCAAGGTCCGGGCACGGCAGATCACACTCAACCACGACGGCGGTCGCTGGGTGCAGCTCGGCCTCGGCGGTGAGCTTCCGGCGCTGGTTCGCGAAGTGAACGGACAATGGCTACGGCAGTGATCAAGGCGCTCGGCGCCGGTCTGCTCCTGCAGGCGACCACCGCTGGCGTGCTGGCCGCCGAGACCCCGCCGCCGGCCTATCAGCTGGCCGCCCATAAAGCGGGTATCCCCTCCGAAGTCTTGTACTCGGTGGCCCTGCAGGAGAGCGGCACTCGCCTGCGTGGCCAAGGGCAGCAGTTGGTGCCCTGGCCCTGGACGCTCAACGTGGCCGGCGCCGGCTATCGCTTCGCCACCCGCGCCGACGCCTGCACCGCGCTGCTGCTGGCCTTGAAGACCGTGGACCCCAAGCGAATAGATGCGGGTATCGCTCAGGTGAACATGGGCTGGAACGGTCACCGCTTCGGCCGGGGTGTTTCGCCCTGCTACGCCCTCGATCCCTACAAGAACCTCGACGTCGCCGCCCAGATGCTCGCCGAGCTGCGCGCCGAGGGTGGCGACTGGCTGACCGTCGCCGGTCGCTATCACCGGCCCGCCGGCGGCGCCCCTGCCGCGCGGTACCGCGAACTCTTCGCCAAACACCTGAGCCGGGTCACCGGCCTGACCTTGCTGGCCACCAACCCATGAAGCAGATCCTCTCCTGTCTCGCCCTGACCCTGCCGCTGGCTGCCCAGGCGGCCAGTCTCACCATCGTCGAAGACCGTGGCGGCGTCTCCGCCCTGCCCTACTACCAGCGCCTGAATCCAGAGCCCACTCAGGCTCAGCCTCAGGCCCCCCTGCCCCAGCCTACCCAGGCCCTCGGTTTCCCGGTGCGCTCGCCGCGCCTGACACCTGGCCCGGTTCAAGGCCGAACGCTCAACGCACCCGGTCTGCAACCCTTCTTCCTGGTCGGTGACGACGAACTCTCCCGCCAGTGGCTGGCCAGCCGCGGCGAGACCCTGCAGCGCCTCGGCGCCGCGGGCCTGGCCGTCAACGTCGCCAGCGCCGAGCGCCTCGCCGTGATCCGCAGCTGGGCCCCTGGTCTGGCCATCAACCCCGTGGTCGGTGACGACCTGGCGGCGCGCCTCGGCCTGGCCCACTACCCCGCCCTCATCACCGCCACCGCCCTCGAGCAGTAGGAGGCTCCTATGCCCAGTCCTCAATCGCCCTACCTGACCCTGGTGATCCGGATGCCGAGAGGTGCCACTGCGCGCAGCGCGCTCGCCGGAGATGTCGAAGTCCTGGTCGACCTGCACGGAGGCGAGATAACTGGCCGGTCGCTGGACGACGAGATGACCCTCTGCGAGAGATTCGAGGCGGCGCTGCCAGCCGGAGAGGCCGAGGCGATCCGCGAAGCGCATGCCGCCGGGCTGCCGCTCCAAGGCACTGACGAGCTGGAGCCCTGACCATGGCGCGCAACCATGCCCTGGATACCCTGCTGCGACCCGCTGTGGAGCTCTACACGGTCCAGGTGTGCCTGGCCCTGGCGTTCCTGTGCATCTTCGCTCCCTGGACCGTGGCTCTGACGCCGCTGTTCGGCCTGGTCACCGCCGCGGCCTTCCTGGCCTTCGCTGCCTATCGCCTCCGCCAGGCGCTGCGCGTATTACGCTACCGGCGAAATATCCGGCGCCTGTCGCGCTACAGCATGACCAGCAAGGAGATCCCGGTCAGCAACGAGCGGTTGTTCATCGGCAAGGGCTTCCGCTGGGAGCAGAAGCACACTCAGCGCCTGATCGACACCTACCTGCCACAGTACGCCCCCTATGTCGAGCCGTCTGAGTGGACCAACAAGGCCCGGCGCCTCGAAGCACGCCTGGAGTTCGCCCCCTTCCCGCTCACCCTGTTGGCCAAAGCAACGGCCTGGGACAACCCCTGCAACCCCTTCCGACCGCTGCCACCCGTGGGCGGCCTGCCGCGGCTGCATGGCATCGAGCCCGACGAGCACGACGCGAGTCTGCCGCTGGGCGAGCGCGTGGGGCACTCCATCGTCCTGGGCACCACCCGGGTCGGCAAGACCCGCCTGGCCGAGCTGTTCATCACCCAGGATATCCGCCGCAAGCGACGCGGGGAGCATGAGGTGGTGATCGTCTTCGATCCGAAGGGCGATGCCGACCTGCTCAAGCGCATGTACGTGGAGTGCGAGCGCGCCGGTCGGCTGAACGAGTTCTATGTCTTCCACCTGGGCTGGCCCGACCAGTCCGCGCGCTACAACGCCGTGGGCCGCTTCGGCCGGATCTCGGAAGTGGCCACCCGCATCGCAGGCCAACTCTCAAGCGAGGGCAACTCGGCCGCGTTCAAAGAATTCGCCTGGCGCTTCGTCAACATCATCGCCCGGGCGCTGGTCGCCCTCGGCCGGAGGCCGGACTACCTGCAGATCCAGCAGCACGTCATCAACATCGAGGGGCTGTTCCTGGAATACGCCCAGAAATACTTCGATGAGCACGATCCCAAGGCGTGGGAGAAGATCATCTTTATCGAGAGCAAGCTCAACGAGAAGAACGTGCCCTTCAACATGAAGGGGCGGCCGCTGCGCGTCATCGCCATCGATCAGTACCTGAACCAGACCCGCGTCATGGACCCGGTGATGGATGGCCTGCGCAGCGCGGTGCGCTACGACAAGACCTACTTCGACAAGATCGTCGCCTCGCTCCTGCCGTTGCTGGAGAAGTTAACCACGGGCCGCATGGCCGAACTGATCTCGCCGGACTACCACGACGTCACTGACGTGCGGCCGATCTTCGACTGGATGCAGGTGGTGCGCAAACGCGCCGTGGTCTACGTCGGCCTGGATGCCCTGTCAGACACCGAGGTCGCCGCGGCAGTGGGCAACTCGATGTTCTCCGACCTGGTCTCGGTGGCGGGCCACATCTACAAGTACGGCATCGACGACGGCCTGCCCGGCGGCTCCAGCGGCAAGGTGGCCATCAACCTGCACGCCGACGAGTTCAACGAGCTGATCGGCGACGAGTTCATCCCCATGATCAACAAGGGCGGCGGCGCCGGCCTGCAGGTGACGGCCTACACCCAGACCCTGTCCGACATCGAGGCCAAGATCGGCAACCGCTCCAAGGCCGGGCAGATCATCGGTAACTTCAACAACCTGTTCATGCTGCGGGTACGCGAGACGGCGACCGCCGAGCTGCTCACCAACCAGCTACCCAAGGTCCAGGTCTTCACCGCCACACCGGCCAGCAGCGCCAGCGACGCCGTCAACGGCAAGACGGCCTTCACCTCCAATACCCACGACCAGCTCAGCGCAACCAGCGTGCCCATGCTGGAGCCCGCCCACATCATCGCCTTACCCAAAGGGCAATGCTTCGCCCTGATGGAGGGCGGCAACCTGTGGAAGATCCGCATGCCGCTGCCAGCCAACGACCCCGACGAGGTGATGCCGGCAAACCTGCAGGTGCTGGCCGACAACATGCGCAAGGCCTACCAGGTTGGACAGGCCACCGGCAGCGAGTGGTGGGAGGCCCCTGGCCAGCGCCAAGTCTCGGATGACCTGCCGCTGGATCTGCAGGACGACTTCAAGAGGATGACCCAGGGATCGGAGGATGCCGCATGACCACCAGCCTTGATCACGCTCGCCTCGTCGCCCTCGGCGCCGCCTGGCTACGTCGGCAGGGCTTTCCCATCGTCGCCACCGAGCTGCGCTGCTTCGGTTCCCGCGAGCAGCCGGACGTGCTGGGCTTTCGCAGCCACTGCTCGACGCTGATCGAGGTGAAGATCAGCCGGGCGGACTTCTTGGCTGATCGCCACAAGCCCGAGCGCGCCAGCGGCGGCCTGGGCCTTTACCGCTTCTACCTCTGTCCCGAGGGGCTGCTGCAGGCCGCTGATCTGCCGATAGGCTGGGGACTGCTGGTGGCCAGCGGCCGCCACGTCACCGAGGTCGTGCGGCCCCGCGGCAACCTCTGGCCGCCGGCGGGCCGCGCGGTTGGCACCGAGTGGGAAGCCTTCCAGCATCAGCCGGATCTCGCCGCCGAGCGCCAAGCCCTCTTTTCCATCGCCCGGCGTGCCAGCGCCGCTGCCCGAGGACGCCGATAATGGCCGACGTCGCCCAACGCGCCCAACAGCAGCAGGTCAAGGAGCAGACCTTCATCGGCGCGGTGCTCAGCTTCCCCTTCCATTTCATTGGGGTGATGTTCATGTCCCTGGGCGGTGCCATCCTGGTGGACTGGCTGTGCCTGTACTTCTTCTGGCCAGAGGCCGGCTGGCACCACGCCAAGGCCATGCTCGACCACGAGCTGGCCTGGCTGTCCCAGGGCTTCCTGAGCAGTGTGGTCGTCCAAGAACCTGGCCGCACCGCGACCTGGCTGGTCGGACTGCTCTATGACTGGCTGTTCGTGAAGACCGGGCTGATCCAGTGGCTAACCGGCATGCAGCAGCTGGCCGCCGCCGGCCCTCGGGGCGAGCTGGATCTGCGCTACCTGGCCGCGCAGAGCGTGACCACGGTGCAGACCTACGGCCTGTCCGCCCTGTTCACGGTGCTGGTGTTCTGCGTGCGCCTGGTCATCCTGACCCTGGCGGTACCGCTGTTCGCCATGGCCGCCCTGGTCGGCTTCATCGACGGCCTGGTACGGCGCGACATCCGCAAGTTCGGTGCCGGTCGTGAGTCGAGCTACTTCTACCACAAAGCTCGCGGCACCCTGCTGCCGCTGGCCTTTCTGCCCTGGTCGCTGTACCTCGCGCTGCCGATCAGCGTAAGTCCGCTGCTGGTACTGCTCCCGTGCGCGGCGCTACTGGGCTTGGCCGTGAACCTCACCACCGGCAGCTTCAAGAAGTACCTCTGAATCGGAGCCACCTTGCACTGAACCCCCGTACTTCGCCATCGGCGAACGCCATCAACCTGAGACAGGGGTGGTATTAAAACCCCAGGAGCCCACCATGCAATGGACCGACGAGCAGGCACCCGCCATCGCCTCGAACGCCCGCAAACTGCTGATCCAGGCCTTCGCCGGCACCGGCAAGACCACCACCCTGGTGGGTTATGCCAACGCCCATGCGGACGTGAAGATGCTCTACCTCTGCTACAACAAGTCGGTGGAGATGGCGGCCAAGCATCGCTTCCCACGCAACGTCACCTGCAAGACCGCCCACGGCCTGGCCTACGCGGTCTACGGTACCCAGTACCAGCACAAGCAGGCGGGCAATCTGCGCATCACCGAGGTGGCCCGGGTGCTGAATACCCAGGACTGGGAGCTGGCCCGGGACGTGGTCAACACCCTGAATACCTTCATGGCCAGCGCCGACATGGCCCTGGACAGTCGCCACTTCACGCGCTTCGACGGCCGCGGCCTGACGCCGCTGCAGGAGCGGCGAGTCACCCAGGTGGTGGGGCTGGCCATCAGCGTCTGGAAGCGCATGATCGACCTGCAGGACAAGAGCGTGCAGATCACCCACGACGGCTACCTCAAGCTGTACCAGATGAGCCGGCCGGACCTCTCCAACCGCTTCGGCGCCATCCTGCTCGACGAGGGCCAGGACGTGAACCCGGTGATCGCCGACCTGGTGCAGCGTCAGCGAACGATCCAGGTGATGGTGGGCGACCGCCACCAGCAGCTCTACCGCTTCCGTGGCGCCGAGGACGCCCTGAGCGCGCCCTGGATGGCCGATGCCGAGAAGCACTACCTGACCCAGTCGTTCCGCTTCGGTCCGGCCGTGGCCCACGTGGCCAACGTCATCCTGTCGTTCAAGGGCGAGACAGTGAAGCTGCAGGGCCTTGGCCAACGCACCCTGGTGAAGCGCTCGCTGCCGGACGACCTTGCCCACCGTACCTGGCTGCATCGCACGGTAGCCGGCGTGATCGAGAATGCTCTACGCCTGGAGCAACAAGGTGGCCAGCGGATGTTCTGGATCGGCGGGATCGACAGCTACTCGCTGCGCGAGCTCGAGGATCTGTTCCACTTCAGCCGAGGGCGCAGTGACCTGGTGCAGCAGAAGAAGCTCTTGCGCGACTACCGCGACTACGAGCAGTACCAGGAAATCGCCCAGGCCACCCAGGACCCGGAGATGCAGCGCTCAGTGCGCATCATCGAAGCCTACTTCGACCTGCCCAAGCGCATCGAGCAGCTGCGGCGCTGCGCGGTGGCCAGCGAACTGGATGCCACCGTGACCCTTACCACAGCGCACAAGGCCAAGGGTCTGGAGTGGGACTACGTGGGGCTCTACGAAGACTTCAGCGCAGACCCGCTCGCGCCGGAGATCGACCGGGACAGCCGCGACGACGAGCTGAACCTGCTCTACGTCTCGGTGACCCGGGCCATGCAGATCCTGGCACTCAACTCCCTGGTGATCGACATCATGCAGCGGTACAAGGATTTGTATGGGAGCTTGACCGATCAGGTCAGCACGCTGACGACAGGATGAGGGCGCTCTAGGCCGCACTCATGCACCAATGGGACATTGGAGGCCATTGAAATCAAGTCGCCATGCAGACCGAGCTCGCTAGGGAGGGTCCAGCGCAGGCCTCGTCGTATGGACGACGCTGGCGATGTAATCCTGGATATACGCCAAGACACGCTGGGCGCCGGCCTCGGTCTCCATCAGTTCGATCGGTCGCTGACCATCCAGCCGTGCGAATGGCGTGTCCAGCCACTGGAAGACCTGCGCGCGGTTGCCCAGGATCGGCCTGGCCAGGTCGATGACCTCCTGCAGCAGTTCCGGCTGCGCATACCAGGAAACTGGCTTAGTGGCGGGTCGTCGTGTGTCTGGAATCACCCGGGGCAGTTGGCACGCCGCCAGCTCCGTCGCGGTAATGTGGGTCCGTGTCCAATGCACCCGCTCAACCAGAGCCTGGTTCGGTCGGCGCGCCGCGTCCCGGGTCGGCACTACAAGGCCAATCAGCACCGGGGTGTGGCTACGTATCATCGTCAAGGCCGGCGCAATGTCGGTGTCGTTGGTGACGATGACCGCCTGGTCGATCTGGCCCGTGATAGCGTCGTGATAGGCCTGCAAGGCCAGATTGACGTCGCTCTGCTTCTCCTCGACCTTCCAGATCTGCACCTCCTGGCAGTGCCTGGGCCACTTGCTGGGCTGCTTCTCATCCACCTCCTTTACCCATACCCGCTGGACCGCGTAGTAGCCCTGGATGAGCTCGATCTGCTCCGGGTGCAGCAGGCGTAGCGCCTTGTGGTACTGGCTCTGGGACGAGACGGAATCGGGGGCCTTGGCCACCGTTTCCAGGATAGGCGCGGTGAACAGCTTGAGCGAGGGCGAGGACAGCAAGGCAAACGAACGGGGCTGGCCAACGGCATCCGTGACCAGGATCGAGGGTAGGATCTGCTGCTCGAAGAGCGGGAGTAGGTCCAACCACTTGTAGGGGGTACCCTTCAAGCAGCCGTAATAGAAATTGTACCCGTCGATGTAGATGCGCGTGCGCAGCGGCGGCAGCGCCTGCGGTCCTTGCATGGTGCGGACTCCAGAAACGAAAAAACCGGCTTTCGCCGGCTTCTTCCCCCTCTAACCAGGTGGTCGAGCCACACAAGTCCAGAGGGTTAGTTGTTGAGCCCATTATTGATCAACGATGCCCGTGGCGCAAGGTGAATCGGCGTGAACCTCAGACGCATCGTCGGCATCCCAACGATCCACGTGCTCTGGGCAGCTACTGCAAACACCCATGCCCCGCCCCCGGTCCACACGGAGCCAGCCACAGGGCAGCTCCGCGAGCTCGTCCCAGCAGGCATGATAATCATCGCACCCACAAGCGATACAAGTCGCAACCTTAGCCATGGTCACTTCTCCGATTGAGACGGGTCCAGATCACCCTGAACACCGAGGCCAAGATCAACGCGCCGACCACCCATGGTTGACTAGCCAAGAAAGTGCCTTCAACGGATTCGACAAATTGGGAAAAACTGAGGCCGTAAGTGACGCAGTACACGACGATGCCAATAGTTCCGAATGGAATAGCCAGCAATAACAACATATTGATCTCCAATCAGGTTGTCAGGAGCGACGCCGCAGCTGATCGCGAAGTTGAGTCGGTACCTCGGTGATCTCCAGCACATCACGCGCCTCGTCGAACTTGATCCGCGACCCCAGCAGGTGCGCCTCGAAGCTGATCGACAGCCCCTCGGCGCGGCCGGTGAAGCGGCGGAATTGGTTGAGGGTGCGCTTGTCCGCCGGGATCTCCGGTGACAGGCCGTAGTCCTTGCCCTGGATGAAGTCATAGAAGGCGCGCGGGGCCTCGTCATCCATCAGTTCGGAGAGGGCGTCCAGGGCCATGGGCTCGCCGCGCTTGGCCTGGCTGCTGGCGTAGTCCACCAGGGTATCGGTCCGCTCCCGGGCGGCTTCCTCGGGCAGGTCCTCGCTTTCCACGTAGTCGCTGAAGGCCTTGAGCAAGGTGCGCGTCTCGCCCTTGGCGTCGACGCCCTCCCGGCAGCCGATGAAATCAGCGAAGTAGTCCGATGCCTTCTTGCCGCCCTTGCCGCGGATGAAGGAGATGTACTGGCGCGACTGCTTGTTGTTGCGCCATTCCGAGAGGTTGATGCGCGCCGCCAGGTGTAGCTGGCCCAGGTCCAGATGGCGAGCCGAGGCCACCTCCAGGTGCTCGGTGACAGTCACCCCCTCGGTGTGGGTCAGGAGCGCGATCATCAGGTAATCGGTCATGCCCTGCTGGTAGTGGGCAAACAACACGTGGCCGCCGGTGGAGAGGTTGCTGCTCTCCATCAGCCCCTTGAGGTGCTCCACCGCCTCGCGGCTGAAGGCGACGAAGTCCCGCTCGCCTTCCTGGTAGGCGGCGAGCCAGCCGCTGAAGGGATAGGCGCCGGACTCTTCGTGGAACAGGCCCCAGGCCTTGTTGGGCTTGGCGTTGTAGCTGTCGTTGAGATCGGCCAGCAGATTCTCCATGGCCTGGGAGTCGGCCAGTTCGGCGTCCCGCACGTGCAGGGTCGCCGGCTGGCCATCGGGCTGCTTGTCGATCAGATGGATGATGGCGTGGCGGATGGGCATGGCAAGGCTCCTCTGGGGACTAAACCTCACCATGGCGAAGGTGATGATCCTTTCGAAGGGGAAACCTCATCTGGGTTCGCGGAGGTTGCACGCCCTTGGCTGAGGCCTCCGCCGCTGCGCGGACTTGGGGCCTGAGCGCAACCGTTTCGGCCCAGGATACGGTTTCGCCTGGCTCGGCTCTCGGGAGCGGGCCAAGCATGGCCATCCCCATCGAACTGGAGCCGTCCATGCCCCCTGCCCGCTTCGACTACCACACCGAATTCGCTCCTCTCACCTACCGCGTCCAGGAACGCGGCTGGCTGCTGTTCAAGCACGAAGAGCAGACCGGCACCCCTGACATCGCCGCTTTCCTGGCCGATCCGGAGCGACAGGCACGCCTGCAGGCGCTCGGTGCCGAGGGCTGGGAACTGGTCAGCGTGCAACCGGTGCTGGAAGGCCGCGCCCAGATCGGTCAGCAGACCGCCCAGGGCAACCAGGGGTGGGGGGTCGGCTACGCGGTGGCTACCGGCTATCTGCTGTTTTTCAAGCGGCAACTCGTCTCGACGGAAAGCCAGTAGCCAAGCGGGTTTGCAACCTATTTGGGTGCAGTAATGGTTTCCCGCTGACCTCGCCTGTGGCGCTCGGCATCCTGGGCGCCATCAATCCGTTAGCCCAGGGCACTGCTGTGAAATTGTCCTCCTCCCCTCGCAAGCCAATCGGTCTCCTAGGCCTCGCTGGCGGCCTGGCCACCGCCCTTTGCATCGCGACGAGCCAGGCCCAGGCGGTCGGCACCGCCTCCGAGCAAGCCAACGTCGACGTCATGATCCGCCAGCTCAACGCCATCGAAGCCGTCGCCCGGCGTAGCGCCGAGCTGCCCAGCGATGGCAGCTCCCGCTACCGCCTGGACTACAACCGTCTGGCAGCCGACCTCGCGCGGATCCGCCAGGGCCTGCAGGACTACCTGGCGCCGAGCCGCGCTCAACCCCGCGACGTGGCCGAACTCTCCGGCCAGTACCAGCGCGAAGGCGGTCAGCCATGAGCATGAGCGCGGCGCAGACCGCTGCCTTCCAGGCGGCCAGCGGTATACCGCCGTCAACCAGCAACCTGCTCTGGCTCTCTGTGGCCATGGCTCTCACCACCCTTTGGTTCGCCTGGCTCTGCATCAGCCTCTACAAGGGCTGGGCGAACCAGAACCTCACGCCCAGCGCCGCCAAGGGGGCCCTGATCCGCGGGCTGTTCCTCTACTTCATTTTGTCTTGGTTCATCTTGCACTGACTCTCCGAGGAGAAATCCATGCTGTCCCTCAAACGTCTGTTCATCTTCGGCGCTCGCGCCAAACGTCACGCCGCCTTGGCAGGCGTCGCGTTGCTGCCGGCAATCAGCCAAGCCGCGCTCCCGAGCGCACAAGCGCCATCGCGCGGCGAAGGCTCCAACTGGCTGGAAACGCTCAAGAACTATGGCTACGACGGCTTCATGCTGATCGCCCTGGTCTTGTGTGCCTACTGCCTGATTGTGGTGGCCTCCCACGGCATCGGCGTCTACCACGAAATCCACACGGGCAAGAAAACCTGGAAGGACCTGGGCGCGACGGTGGTCGTTGGCGTGGTGCTCATTGGCCTGGTGATCTTCATCGTCACCAAAGCCACCGGCATCATGTAAGGCAGGACGGGCGCCGATGGACATCACCCAGGACCTGCACGAGGACGGCACCCTTCGCTTCCTGCCGAATCGCCTCAATACCCAACCCGTCGTCGTCGGCGGCCTCACCAACGATGAGATGTTCGCCACGATCGGCCTCTGTGCTTCGTTCGGCTTTCTGATTGGCATCCCACTGGCCTTCTTCACCACGCCGGCCATGCCGATCTTCGCCGCGCTGGCCTGCGGCTCCTTGGGTCTCATGCTCGCCGGACGCCTGCTGCGCCGCTGGAAGCGTGGCCGCCCGGAAACCTGGCTCTGGCGCCAGGTCGAGTGGAAGCTCGCGCACTGGGGCCTGGGCGGTCGCCGCCTGGTGATCCGCAGCGGCGCCTGGACCGTGAAGCGGATGGAGGGGCTATGAGCCGCGCCTGGAAGCTGTCCGAATCGCAGCGCGCGCACATCGCGACCCTGCGCCTCGCGTTGGGCCTGGTAACCGGCATCGCCGTGTTCAACGGCTGGGGCTGGTACACCGCGCCGAAGGATCTGACCATCCACGTACCGCCGGATCTGCGCTCGGGCAGCACGCGCCCCTGGTGGGAGATACCACCGGAGTCGGTCTATGCCTATGCCTTCTACATCTTCCAGCAGATGAACAGCTGGCCGTCCGATGGCGAGAAGAACTACAGCGACAACATCGCGCGCCTGGCCAACTTCATCACGCCGTCCTGCAAGATCTACCTGGAAGGCGACGAGGCGCTCAAGCGCAATGCCGGCGAGCTGCGCAAGCGGGTGCGCAACGTCGCGGAGATTCCTGGATCGGGCTATGGCGACGATCCCACCCGGCGCGTCCAGGTGCTGGGCAACAGCGAGTGGACCGTCATGCTCGATGTCGTGGCGAACGAGTACCTGGGCGGCGAGAAGGTCAAGACCGCCCTCACGCGCTATCCGCTCCACGTCGTCAGGGCCGACGTCGATCCCGAGAAGAACCCCTGGGGCCTGCTGTGGGACTGCTACAGCGGCCAGCCGCAGCGGATCGAGGCCGGGGCCGAAACCCAGGTGCGAGGTAAGCCATGAGCAGCCGTCATTCTCTTGCCCTACTGCTGGGCGGGCTGATGGTCAGCAGCCTGGCCCACGCCACCGAGATCCTCAAATGGGAGCGCATTCCCCTGGCGATCCCGTTGCTGGTCGGCCAAGAGCGGATCGTCTTCGTCGATGCCAACGTGCGGGTCGGCATGCCTCCCGCCATCGCCGACAAGCTCCGGGTGCAAAGCACCGGCGGCGCCCTCTATCTGACGGCCAAGGAGCCCATCGCGCCGACGCGGCTGCAGCTGCAGAACGTGGCGACCGGCGAGATCGTGCTCGTCGACATCGCCGCGACCCCGGCGCAGCCGGGCCAGCCACCGCTCGAACCCGCCAAGATCGTGCCCGGCGATACGCCACCCACGCGCTATGGCCAGCTGGCCAGCGCTGCCCCCAAGCCGTCGGCGAAGGCGAGTCGCCAGGCCGAGGCAGACGAGGAAGAGTCGGCTCCGCCCCGGCGCGAGACGCCCATCCCCGTCGTCCTGACCCGCTACGCGGCCCAGATGCTCTATGCGCCGCTGCGTACCGTCGAGCCGGTGGATGGCGTGGTGCAGGTCCGGATCGACAAGCGCCTGGACCTGTCGACGCTGCTGCCGGCCCTGCCGGTCGATGCCAGCCAGCTGGGCGCCTGGCGGCTGGACGACCATTGGGTGACTGCCGTGAAGCTGCGCAACCAGACCGGCCAGCGCCTGGTGCTGGATCCACGCGAACTGATGGGCGACTTCGCCACGGCCACCTTTCAGCACCCCTACCTCGGCGCCCGCGGCGACGCCAGCGACACCACGGTGCTCTACCTGGTCACCAAGGGCCATGGGCTCGGCCAGTCGCTGCTGCCGAACCTGAGTGCCGCGGATCCGCGGGCGACGTCGGAGGCACGCCATGCAGCTCAGAAGTAATCCGCTTCTCAAGTACGCCCTGCTACCGGTGCTGGTCCTGGTGGTGTTCGTCGGGGTGAAGCTGGTCGGGCGTGGCAAGCCTGCCACGCCGGAGCAACCGCAATCCGCCCAGCTCACGCCCGAGCAGGCCAAGGCGCTGGGAATCGAGGGCGATACGCCCAATGACACCCTGCGCACCATCGTCGCCGAAAGTCGCCAGCTGAAGGAGCAGCTGAGCAAGGTTCTGAAGGACAACGAAGAGGCCAAGCGGGAGAACGATGCCCTCAAGGCCAAGCTGAGCAACATCAACAGCACCGTCGACAACCGCGTCCAGGCGGGTATCAACCAGGGGCTGGAGAGCCAGCAAAAGCAGACCCAAACGCTGTTCGACGGGCTGCAGAAACAGCTCAACACCCTGTCGCAGATGGGCAACCAGATGGGCTCGGGTACCGACATGCCGATTGGGCTCGGCATCAACCCGGGCGAAGGCGCACAGTTCAAGAAAGGCGGTAGCCCGGACCTGGTCTGGATCGAACCCCAGGACGCGACGGCCATCGATGCCAGCGGCAAGCCCGTCACCGCCGGTAGTGGCCAAGCCACCAGTGGCTTCGCCTTCCCTACCTCCTTCGGCGCCGCGGGCCAGAAGACCCTGGACGTTGCCGCAGGCAGCGCGCAGCAGGTGGCCGAGGGTATGGGCGGCGATGAGCAGGCACGCAAGCGGGTCCGCAAGGTCTACACCCTGCCACAGAACTCCACGTTGATGGGCTCGGTCTCCATGACCGCCCTGGTCGGCCGGGTGCCGGTGGACGGCACGGTCAATGACCCCTACCCCTTCAAGGTGCTCATTGGTCCGGACAACCTCACCGCCAACGGCATCGACCTGCCCGACGTGGCCGGCGCCGTGGTGAGCGGTACCGCTTCCGGCGACTGGACGCTGTCTTGCGTGCGCGGCCAGATCCGCAGCCTGACCTTCGTCTTCACCGACGGCACGGTGCGCACGCTGCCGGCCCCGCAGGAGAACGGTGGCCAGCAGAACAATGGCCAGAACAACCAGAACGCCTCGACCAACGGCCAACCGGCCGCGGTCCAGGGCGGCCTGGGCTGGATCAGCGATCCCTATGGCATTCCGTGCATCGCCGGCGAGCGCCGCAGCAACGCCACCCAATACATAGGCTCCCAGGCGCTGATCACCGCCGCCGGCGCCGGTGCCGCGTCGCTGATCAAGAGCGACGGCACCACCTCCAGCTACGTCCAGACCCCGAACGGCACCCTCGGCACGACCGGCCTATCCGGCAACGAGGCCATGGGCAAGATCTTGGGCCAGGGCGTGAGCGACATCTCCAATTGGGTGAACAAGCTCTATGGCCAAGCGTTCGCCGCCGTCTACGTGCAGCCCGGGGCGAAGGTAGCCATCCACCTCGACCAGGAACTGGCCATCGACTACGAACTCAAGGGCCGCAAGGTCGACTATCGCACAGGAGCCCGCCATGTCTCGGCAGACCTCGATTGATCGCCCACTCCGTCTCACTGCCGTGCTGGCGGTGGCCATGCTGGCCACCGCCTGCGCGGTCGACAAGGAGAAGATGCTCCCGCACGGGGACCAGACCATGCTGGACGTCTGGAGCGCTGGAACCGTCGGCGGCGGGGCCAGCAGCCAGGGGCGCCAGCTGGTCGACGCCCGGGCGGAATTGCGCCGGCCGCTGGACCCTGGCCAGGCTCGGCCGCTGGCGGACAACGCCGGCTACACGCGCACCGCGCAGAACGAGATCTATAGCCAGTTCAAGCGCCTGCCCAACCCCGACCTGGTGATGTACGTCTTCCCGCACCTGGCCGGCTCCGATCCCGCCCCCATTCCCGGCTACACCACCGTGTTCCCGCTCTACCAGCGCGTCCAGTACGCCCTGCCAGGTGAGCGGGTGGAGAACTACTGATGGGCCTTTTCGAACGCCTGCGCAGCCGCAAGGCTGCAGCTGCCGAGCACCCGGTAGCGACCGACACCGACGTCCAGGTCCTGGACACCGCGCCTGCAGATCCACCGCCTGAAGCCGGCTTGTCCGCGCTGAACGAGCCCTCCGCCGAAGCGCCCCACCCCGAGTCGATCCGCGCCACCCGCGCCCTGGAGGTCGACGAGGAAGCCGCCTACCAGCGCTACCTGGACCGCCTGAAGGCGCACGGCATTCCCGAACCAGGTGCCTGGATGACCGGCAAGGAGAAGCCGGCCACCGTGGCCGACGTGGCCAGGCTCTACGACGTCAATCCCAGCTTCACCAACCTGCTGCCCTGGGTGGAGTACCTGCCTGAGCACCAGGCCATGCTGCTGGAGGACGGCAAGTCGCTGGCGGCCTTCTTCGACCTGGTGCCGATCGGCACCGAAGGCCGTGATCCCGACTGGCTCCGCCAGGCCCGCGACGCCCTGGAGAACGCCCTGCAGGATGCCTTCGATGAGCTGGAGCAGAGTCCCTGGGTCATCCAGTTCTATGCTTTCGATGAGGTCCAGTTCGATGGCTATCTCACCGAGTTGACCAACTACATTCAGCCGCGCGCCCGGGGCTCCGAATTCACCCAGCTCTACCTGAGCTTGATGAAGCACCACCTGCACGCTATCGCGAAGCCCGGCGGGCTGTTCACCGACACGGCCGTGTCTCAGCTACCTTGGCGCGGCCAGCATCGACGGGTGCGGATGGTCGTCAGCCGTCGAAGCCTTGGCGATGGCCTAATCAGAGGGCAGGCGCCTGCGGCGTACCTGAAGAACATCTGTAGCCGTCTGACCGGCGCACTGCGTAATGCCGGCGTGATGGCTCATCGCATGGATGAACGGGCGATTCGCTATTGGCTGCTGCAGTGGTTCAACCCCTGCCCGGATCATTTGGGCACCTCGGCCAAGGATCGGCAACGTTTCTTCGAGGTGGTCAACAGCGCCCTCGACCAGGACGAGTTGCTGGCCGAAGGCACCCTGCCCTTCCTGGCGAGCGGGACCGATTTCTCCCAGTGCCTGCTATACCGCGAGCCACGCTCGGATGCGCAAAAGGGCCTGTGGTTTTTCGATGGCCAACCCCATCGCGTGATCATGCTGGATCGGCTGCGCACCGCCCCCAGGACCGGTCATATGACCGGCGAGCGCCCCTTTGGCGATGCGCTGCATGCCCTGTTCGATGAGCTACCCGAGGACACGGTCCTCGCCATCACCCTGGTGGCCACCCCCCAGGACACCCTCGAAGCCCACCTGAACAACCTGCACAAGAAGGCCGTCGGCGATAACCAGGCCTCCGCCCTCACCCGCGAGGCCATCCAGGAGGCCCGTCAGCTACTCGGCCGCAAGCACAAGCTCTACCAGGGCAGTGTCGCTTTCTATGTGCGAGGGCGTGACGAGCAAGAACTGCATCAGCGTTGCAATGACCTGACCAATACCTTGACCAGTGCCGGCATCGAGCCGGTCCGGCCCGAGGATGAGGTCGCCGCCCTCAACAGTTACCTACGCTGGCTGCCGGGCAACTTCGATCCCAACCAACCGCGGGCGTTGCAGTGGTACACCCAGCTCATGTTGGTCCAGCACGTGGCCAATCTGACGCCGATCTGGGGCCGCAACACGGGCACCGGTCATCCAGGAACGACCATGTTCAACCGGGGTGGCGCGCCGCTGACCTTCGATCCCTTCAACAAGCTTGATCGCCAAATGAATGCCCACGGCTTCGTCTTCGGCCCCACCGGCGCCGGCAAGTCGGCCACGCTCAATAACCTGATGATCCAGTGGCTGGCCCTCTATCGGCCTCGCCTGTTCGTGGCCGAGGCCGGTAATAGCTTCGGACTCTTGGCAGACTTCGCCCAGCGCCTGGGCTTGACCGTGCACAAGGTTCGACTATCACCGGGCTCTGGCGTGAGCTTGGCGCCCTTCGCCGACGCCATCCGCCTGGCCGAGGATCCCGCTCATGTCGCCGTGCTCGACGCCGAGGACCTCGACGCCTCGGATCAGACCAGCGGCCCGCAGGCCGACCTCGAGGACGATCAACGCGACATCCTTGGCGAGATGGAGATCGTGGCCCGGCTGATGATCACCGGGGGCGAAGAAAAGGAAGACGCCCGCATGACCCGCGCCGACCGCGCCGCGATCCGCCACGCCATCATCAATGCCGCCAAGGCCTGTTCCAAGGCTCAGAAGACGGTACTGACACAGGATGTGCGCGATGCGCTGAGCGAAGCCGCGCGTGACGAACGCCTGCCAGCGACACGTCGGGAGCGTCTGCAGGAGATGGCCGAAGCCATGGAGATGTTCTGCATGGGCGCCGACGGTGAGATGTTCAACCGTCCGGGCACGCCGTGGCCGGAGGCCGACCTGACCGTGGTGGACTTTGCCACCTACGCCCGTGAGGGCTACCAAGCCCAACTCGCCATCGCCTACATCTCGCTACTCAACTCGATCAACAACATCGCCGAGCGCGACCAGTTCAAGGGGCGGCCGCTGATCAAGCTCACCGACGAAGGCCACATCATCACCAAGCATCCCCTCCTGCTGCCCTATGCCATGAAGATCACCAAGATGTGGCGAAAGCTGGGCGCCTGGTTCTGGCTCGCGACCCAGAACATCGATGACATCCCGCTTTCCGGCGCACCGATGCTCAACATGATCGAGTGGTGGATCTGCCTGAACATGCCGCCGGACGAGATCGAGAAGATCTCCAAGTTCCGCAAGCTGAGCACCGCGCAGAAGGAGCTGATGTTGTCTGCTCGCAAGCAGAGCGGGGCCTTCACCGAAGGTGTGGTGCTGTCCAAGTCCATGGAGATGCTGTTCCGCGCGGTACCACCCAGTCTCTACCTGGCCCTGGCCATGACAGAGCCGGAAGAGAAGGCCGAGCGCGCCCAGCTGATGGAGGAGCTCGGCACCGACGAACTGGGCGCCGCCCTGGCCGTCGCCGCGCGCCTGGATCGGCTACGGGGCATCGAGCCCTACCCCTTCGACTTGCCGCCGGCACCGGTTCGTGGAGTCCGGAGATGAGAGCGATGGATCGTGTCACCCAGGACATCATCGACAGTCTGACTCAGTTGCTCAGCCATCCGCGGCAGGACCAGGACACCCTGATGGCGCTGCAGATCTGCGCCCCGGTGCTGATCACCAACCTGCAGACGGTGAAGGCCCGCGCCGTGGATCGCCGCGAGATCGAGGCCCAGCTCGACACGGCGCTCAAGGACTGGCTGGCCAAGCATCCTCAGCCGGACGAAGCGCAACAGGCGCTGCTCCAGATCCTGCACCGCGACGTGCTGGGCAAGCCGCGCGATGAGTCCGACGCCAGGGAGGCCTCGGCATGATCACAGGAGGCCTTTCGCGCAAACAGGCCGCCTGGGGCCTGGCTGCAATTCCCTGCCTGCTCTTCCTCTCCTGGCACCTCTGGGCTTGGGTAGTGGCACCAACACCTTCCGTGACCGTGCCCTCGACCTTCATCTACGGAAACGCCAAGGCGCGCTTCACCCTGGTCGAGTACGCCGACCTGGAGTGCCCCTACTGCAAGGATGCGTTTCCGCAACTGCAGCGGCTGGTTGATCGGCATGACCAGTTGAACTGGCAATGGCACCACTTGCCGCTGGACATTCACGGCGAAGCGGCCCAGTACGAGGCACGCCTGGTGACCTGCGCGGGCTGGCTGGGCGGCAATGCGGTGTTCTGGCAAGCCGTCGAGGCGATCTACCGGCACAGCCGCGGAAACGGTGCCGGCTTGGCAGTACCGCTCGATCAGTTGGGGCTACAGCCGAAGGTGTCGCTCGCCCACCTGGAGAGCTGCGCCCGGAGCAACGCCACGGTTCGCAGGGTGGTGGATGACCAAGCCAGGGCGGCGGTTGGGAAAGGAATCAATGCCACGCCGACGCTCGAACTCACGGACAACCGCACGGGCCGTACGGTACGGCTGTCGGGAGTGCTGGATGAGGCGGAGATGCTGTCGGCCATGGACTTCCTTGCCGCGCAAGGGCGCGCAGATGCGCAACCAGGCCGATGACATCCCTTCCTGGCTGGCCAGCCTCTCGGGTCGGTCATTGAGACGCTTCAGTAGCCGCCTGAGCTACCTGGTCAGGATGATCGACGCTGAGATCCAGCGCCGCGAATCAGGGAGTCGGAGCTGCTATCCAAAACACAATGCGACATCCGAGCATGGTTGTGCTCGATGTCATGGTCAATCACGCCAACCTGGCTAGGTTAGTGTTCAGCGTCAAACCAGCGGTCTAACTTTTCATCCCAAACCGGAATATCCATATGGGCAGGTGGCTCTTTACCATCGATTATTACTGGCTTGGGCTCAGATTGGATGTAGCGACCGGACTCCAGCGCCTTGTCGAGTTCGTTAATAAGTCGTCGTAGGCTCTCCAGAAACTCTTGAGTAGAGCAGGACAAGCCCTGCCAATCCTCAGCACTCAGATCGATACGCTGTCCCCTGACCTGTACGGTGAGCCGGAACGGCTTAGAAAGGCGGCATCGCACTTGGGCACTGTTTGCGGCTGGATTGAGTCGGATCGACTCAATTGACATGAGCGCGTCATCCAGCGGGTTTTCGGGTATTAGTGAAATCACCGACTGAATGTTCATGCGTTAGGCCTCACCTACCAGGCACATGGATCCTTCTCAAAATGACTTCGCCGACGCTAAACAGCGTGCTACTTGCTTGGTGCTGGGAGCAAGCCGGCGATACAGCCGAGCAGTTGCTGGGCACCCTCGGGTGTGCCGATATCATTGATCTTGACAGTGCCGCGGCCGGCTCGCGCAAGCTGGCTCATGAATGAAATCGCGGCGGCATCGCTATCTGGGCCGACATACAGCACATCAATGGCGCCCCGGAACGTCTGCGCTATTTTCAGGGCCTGTTGTGGGTTGTCGGGCTGCCCGTCGCTGATGACAAGTGTGACGCCTGGATCGTGTTGTTGGGCGGCCTGCAGCGCCGCGGTCAGGTTGGTGCTGGTTTCAGTGTGTTCGGGTATCGCCTGCAGCTCCCGGACGCGCTGGCTGAATACCAGTAGCCGACATTTCTGGCGCTGCATCACGGCCGCAACCGCCTCGCGCAGTACGTCCAATTTGCTCATGTCGCCCCAGGCTGGGGCGCTCATGGAGCCGGATATGTCGGCAAGAATCAGCGTTTCACCCTGCCGGCGGTCAAGGCGCGTTTGTTGAGCTGCCACCTTGCCCGTTGTGGCTGGCAGGGTACTACTGGCCTTTTTGACCAGACGCTGCAGTGGGTTAACAAGTTGTTTGCTCACAGTTCAGCTCAGCTCCGATCACAGTGGTGGTGCGGTCGACGTTCAAGGATCTGGCAGCGGCGCAGGCCTCGCGGCCCCACGCTATCAGTTGGGTGTGCTTAGTGTTCAAGGCTGGGGATGTCCATACGTGCTGCGGGGCGTCTGCGTAGTCGACCAGATGCCACTTCGCCAGCTCGCCTGCTGTGCCAGCGTTGATGATCAGCTCGGCCCCGCCTGCACACCGCCCAGCGCTGCGGTGCGGGATGTAGACGAGAGTGATAGCACGGGCTGGGCGCCCGATGATGTTGCCGGCCTGTTCGAGGTAGCGCTCCAACGCCTGGCGGCGGCGGCTGGCCATTTTCAGGGCCTCAACCTCCCGAACCGCCCGCGCGGCTACACGCTCCGCTTGATCAATGGCCTGAGCGCGAGCGCGTTGGGTTCCCCTAACTGCGGCCTCAATCTTCTGGCGCTCAAGTTCGAGGTCGTCAGCCAGGGCGGCCTGCATCGCGGGGTTTCTTCTAGCAGCCTCTCGAGCCACCGCAATGGCCAACTCCAGGAGTTGGTCATCCGTCAGCTCCCCAAGGCCCAGTTCATCCATATGTCGGCTGCTCCGTGCGGACTACTGAGTCGAGCAAACCATCGTCATTGACGAACAGTTCTCCGATCACGTGCATGTAGTGCGTGTAATCCTCGCGTTGTAGGCCCTCGGCCAAGTTGGGTGTGCAGGTCAGCAGCAGCCCGCCCTGGTATTCATTGTCGTAGCGATTATGGCCATGGTGGAGCAGCGTATAAGCGCGCTGGCGAACTTGCTCTTCGCTGTTGCCCGCACCCAGCAGGCTGATGGTCTGCTTGCCCTGGGCACCATGGCTGATGGAGACGAGCGCCTTCATACGCGGGCCTTATCGATTTCGGCTTCAGTCAGCTCCCACACCTCGGCGGCAATCGCACGAGCGGTGCCGAACTTCTCCAGCAAGGCTACGGCAAGGGCATGGCGCTGCGGCTGAGTGATTTTGCGATGGTTGCGGCTGCCGCCGGCCACGTCGGCCGCAATGACCTCCAACACGGTGCTGGCGATATCGGAGGTCTTGCTGTCGCCGATCTCCTCTCCAACGGACTTAGCCAGTTCCGCAACCTGGGCGCACTCGATGGCGTACTCCGTCCACTCAAGGTTGGCGTCCTTCGCCCACTTGCTGGTTTCATGGCGCTTGACGGACTCGGCGGCGTAGTCGCGATGCCAAGTTTTACTGTAGCTCATGACGTTTCTCCTTAAAGCCCAGCAATCCAGGATCCGGGGTGGCTATGTTTCGATGAGGATAGCTTGAACCATACTTCAAACATCATCAAGCGAAATATTGAACTGCAGTTCAATTACTGGCGATCTGGAAGGCCTCGCACAGCGTCGTCCCAGTGAGGGTCCCTGTCCGGATCACTCCCTAGTTTGCTGATCCAAGACTCTGACTTCTTCCAGCGCGCAGCCAAAGCGCGACCTGTCCAGCCACGGCGTTTGTACTCTGCCTTGAACTCGCTCGGCGTCATGCGTTGCTCGGACACTCAAATCACCCCACGGATAATGTCGCCCGGTAAGGCCGGATCCCTCGCTCATCTGCGCTTCACGGTCTACAGGCTATCGATGCCGAGGATTTTGCCATGACCCGCGTCGCGCACAAGCTTCGAAGCCTAACCTCTCAAGACCCAAATACGGTTTCCCGCTGACCCACGCCACCTGATCGCGTTTCCTGTACCAGCCCCTCTCCGCCTGGTACCGGATCATGCCCGCTACAGTCGCTTTCCTCCCAACCGCGGGGCCTCTCCGCAGAGCCCGCTTGCTCGCGGCACTCCTCGCCTTCAGCCTTCCATTGGCCCGAGCTGATGTCCTGGCCATCTCCGACCACGCCCACCCGTTGGTCAACCTCGCCGGCGCCCGGCTCGTGCTACTGGACGCCCCTGAGCGCTTGGAGCAGCAGCTCTCCGCAGGCCTGCCGGCAGATCCACGGCAAGCCGTGGCCCTGATGCAACAGCGCCTTCGTTCAGCCTCGGCGCAACAGCTAGGCCGTGACCTCGCCAAGGCCCACCAGGACGTCGCCGATGCCTGGAGCCTGGGCGTCACCAAGCTGCCCGCTGTGGTCGTGGATCGCCGCTACGTGGTCTACGGCCAGCCCGACGTGGCGGCAGCGGTGGCCAGCATCGAGCGCTATCGGAGCAGCGGACGATGAGCCGGCCACTACAGCGTCTACGGCGCCTCATGCTGGCCATCCCCCTCACCACCAGCCTGCAGGCCACGGCAGCGGTCACCACCGCCACCATCGTCTCGTCCTCGCTCTCGCCAGACTGCCTGGAATACAAGGTGGTCGGCATCTGCTACTGGCTGTTCTGCACCCCGTACAGCTGCCAGGTGAAGACCTCGGTCAAGGTACGGCACTTCGTGCCCGACGCCGTGGTGTCGAGCTACGCCAACACCGGCGAGAACCCCTGGACGGAGATGGCCTCATTCAGCCCCATCAGCAGCGTTGCTGCGGGTGGAGGTGACCCCGGGACCAACCATGCCCCCGAGAACAGCATCGCCAAGTTCAAGAACGCCGACGTCATCGGCCATCCAGGCGGTTACGCCTTCAGCCAATTCGCCAGCGGCTCGGGCTACACCTGCAAGGGCGCCGGCACGGCCTACATGCCCTACCTGCTCAGCAACTACGACTACCTGGCCTGGCGATACGGCATCCCCGAGATGGTCTATCCCGAGGCCATCATCCCCGGCAAGCGCGAGGTGGGCAGCACCCTATCCGGCGACCTCTGGGGCAACGTCTACCCGCGCAGCGGCTTCCTGCATCAGCCCGACGACTACAAGGCCGCCGCGGTGATGGCCCAGCGCGCCGGCGACGTGGTCACCCGCTCCGGCCAGATCCACGTCTACCAGTCGCTGCTGGCCCAGGCCCAGGACGGCTACTGGCCCGCCGGCGAATTGCTCGAGGGCGACCCCAGCACCGGCAAGTGGCAGGAGCTCACCCCCACGCTGAGCCAGAGCTGCGCAGCCTTCCCCAACCCGGGCCCACACGTCCAGGACACAGTGGGCGCCTATGCCTGGGCGCTCTGGCGCCCCTACAGCTGCTGCAAACGTGAAGGCCAGGTCTTTCTCGGCAGCGTCGACTTTCAATGATCAGGGAGCCGTCGATCATGAACACCCTCCGCCTCACCCCGCTGGCCAGCCTCTGCCTGGCCAGCCTCCTCCTCGGCAATGCTGTCCAGGCTGCCGAGCCCTACCGCGTGCAGAAACAGGGCAGTGTCATCGGCGATGACGTGCTCTACAGCATCGGCGGCGGCAATGCCGTGTCGATGGGCAGCGTCGGCAACATGGACAGCATCAGTATCGGCGGTGGCTGGAACACCAACCTCATCTGCGGAAACCTGAGCCTGACCAACACCCTGCAAAACCAGCTCAACGGAGTGACCCAGGGTTTCCAGACCATCATGGGCTCGCTGGTGCAGAACGCCACCTCCGCGGTGATGTCACTACCCGGCCTGATGCTGCAGCGAGCCAACCCGGGGCTATACAACCTCATGACCAACGGCATCGGCCAGGCGCGTCTGGATTTCGACCGCTCCAAGGGCACCTGCCGCGCTATCGCCGACAAGATGCTCGATGTCGCCGGCGGCCAGGTCGGCTGGAACAAGCTCGCCGAAGGCGAGGCGATGAAGTCGGCCGCCGCCAGCACCACCGACGCCGTCGCCGCTATCAATCAGGTCGAGCAGAAGAGCGGCAACGAGGGCGTGACCTGGGTGGGCGGAAGCAAGGCGGGCGGCAGCGGCCAGCAGCCGATCAGGGTGGTTAGCGACGTCACCAAGGCGGGTTACAACCTGCTAAGCGGCCGCGCGCCCACCAGCACCGCGGCGATCGCGGCCAGCAGTTGCAATGGAGGCCTCGTCTGCAGCACCTGGTCGTCGCCGCAGGAAGCCGCGACGTTCGCGACCCGCGTGCTGGGCGAACAGCAGCAACAGACCTGCGACAACTGCCAGAAGACCGTGACCCAGGCCGGCGCCGGCCTGACCCCGCTGATCCAGGAAACCTACGATACCAAGCTCAAGGCGGTGAATGCGCTCATCGCCGGTACCCAGCCGCTGACCGCCGAGAATCTGGCCGCTGCCGGCAGCAACTCGATCCCGATTACCCGCGGCATCATCGAGTCGCTGCGCACCGAGCAGGACCAGGACGTGCTGGCCAAGCGGTTGGTGTCCGAAGTGGCACTCGCCGACGTCATCGAGAAGGCGCTGTCCCTGACCCGCACCCTGGCCGCCGGCCGGCAGGAGCCGAACGTCGCTGCCAATCAGCTCGCTCAGGCACAGGTCGAGCAGAACACCGCCAACCTGCAGGCCGAGATCCAGAATCTCAAGATCGAATTGGACCTGCGCCGCGAGCTGGCCGGCAACTCGCCCACCACCATCCTGCAGCGCGCCGCGATTCGCAAGGAGGCCTCCAAGGGCATCTTCCAGGGCGATCCCCTGCCGAACCGGCTCGACCGCACCGAGAACCCAGGAAGGAGCCAATGACCATGACGACCTCCCCCTGGACTCGACGCGCTCGGGCGGCGCTCAGCTTTGGCCGTCGCGGCCTCCGGCTCTCCTGGACATTGCTGTGGCCCTTCCTGCTGGCAGTATCCCTCGCCCTGGGCTTCGTGCTGGTCGCCGCCTGGGGCTTCGGTGACCTGCAGAGCTACCGCGCCTGGCAAGCCGAACACCACGCCCACTTCCTGGTGTGGCGCCTGTGCCTCTACACCGGCCTGGTCGTGCTCTGGTGGCCGACCAGGCGGCGAGCCCTGAAGGTGGCTGAACAACGTGGGCGGATCTATCGCTGCGAGGTGCTGGCCATCCTGGTCGTTGGCCTCTTCGAACTGCGTAACGCAGGCGTGCTGTAGGAGACCACCATGCAGCTCTATACCAACGACTATCTCGAGTATTACCTCACCCTGGTGGGCTGGATCATCAACAGCGGCATCTGGGAGATGATCGGCGGGACCGGCCTGTTCGCCGCGCCATTCGCCGCCATCATCATCCAGGAATGGCTGCGGGCCCGTGGTGAAGGCCAAGACGAGGGCAACAAGGGCGCCCTGAGTCTTGCGCGCATCGAGAACCGCTTCTACGTGGCCTTGATCGTCATCATGCTCGGGCTAATGCCGTCGACCGCGGCCACCATCAGCTTCGCGACCCTCCAGTACGACCGGACGCGCTCGGAGCAGTGCCAGGTCGACGTACCCAAGCCGGAGGGTACCGGCTGGGGGACATCCTTCAGCACGCTCAACGGCAAGAGCGCCCAGGTACCGGTCTGGTGGATGGTGGTGCACGCCCTATCCAAAGGCGCAACCGCCGCCGCGGTGGCCAGCATTCCCTGTGGTCAGGATCTTCAACAGTTACGCATGGAGGTCAACGCGGAGCGGATCGACAACCCCCTCCTCGCCCAGGAGGTGGCCGACTTCACCAACGACTGCTACGCCCGCGCCAGGGCCAAGCTGTTCATGACCCAGCCCACTCTGACCGACAAGCAGTACCTGGACGTCAGCTGGATCGGCTCAAAATATTTCCTCAACACCAACGGCTACTACAGCGACGGCAGTTCGGGCTTCCGCTCGCATACCCCGCGCACGGCCTGGCCCTACGATTCGACCCGGGATGCTGGCCTGGCAGAGACCGCCGGCGGCGGTGGCTACCCCACTTGCTCACAGTGGTGGTCGGATGGCTCCAAGGGCCTCAGGGCACGACTGCTGGCACAGGTCGAACCGGACATCCTGACCAAGCTGGCCAAGTGGGCGAGCTTCATGTCCCAGGACGAAGTGAACGACTCCGTAATTCGGGACCTGGTGTCACCGAAGAAGCAGATCCTGACCCAGGGCCAGGTTTATGGGGACTACGGCGGCCAGATCGGCAGCTCGCTGTACAACGACGCCGCGCGGGTCACTGCCGGACTCGGTCAGGCCGTGGGCTCGCTCGCCTACTTCCCGGCAATGGACAGCGTCCGCCAGGCGGCGCCTATGGTGATGGCCTTCCTGAAGATGGCCTTCATCATCTGCATTCCCATCGTGCTGGTATTGGGCACCTACGACCTCAAGGTGACCATGACACTGACGTTCGCTCAGTTCGCGCTGATCTTCGTGGACTTCTGGCTACAACTGGCAAGGTGGGTGGACAGCACTATCATGGATGCGCTGTATGGCACCGGGATCTACAAGGTGAACAACACTGCGCCGCATGCGAACTTCGACCCGATCATCGGCCTGAGTAACATGCAAGGAGACATGTTGCTGAATTACGTGATGGGGGCGATGTTCCTGATCCTACCTGTATTTTGGATGACAACGCTAACTTGGGCCGGATATCAAGTAGGGGGACTAGCTGATGGACTAACTAAAGGTACCCAGGACGCTAAAGCATCCAGTCAGAAAGGGGCTGATGTAGCTCAGAAAATAGCTGCGAACGGTACAAAGTGACGATAGTGTAAGCGCCTGGAGCAGCGAGTGGTAGCGAGATCAATAGATCCTTCTACCACTCACTTCACAGTAGTAGCCATAGCCTTCAGCACCATCACGATAAACATGAGAGCTGAAGAGCTCAGTAGTACCAGCTGGCAGCCTAGAGAAAGCTAAGCCGAGGCATACCGCTAGCAATACCGGAAGCAGTAGGTACAACGAGGCGTAGGCCACAAGCCCAATGCAAAGCGCTCTAGTAGCCCATTTGAAACCACCAATCAAAGGGGCTGGCACCCCAATCTTACACACAAACCCCCAGCATGCAGCCTCTGCAATAAGCAAACTAGAGAACAAACGCCCGATAGCGTGCCCAATTCGTGCAGATTTGGTGTTGGAAGTGGCCATTACTTCGAGACCCCTCGTAAACATGCAGTGCCGTAATGACATCACTTATACGCCGCAATCGGTGACACCGCAATAGGCATGGCATAAACTGCCATGCCTCCCATTACCTCCTCTGGAGCAGCCATGCCCACCCGAAACATCCTCATCCCCGACCCGCTGTCCCACGAGATAGATCGCCTAGTCGAGAGCGGTCGCTACCAGAACGCCAGCGAGGTGGTGCGCAATGGACTCCGACTCCTGATGCAGCAAGAGGCCATGATCTCCGCCAAGATCGAAGCCCTGCGCAACGCTACGGGCTCAGCCATCCAGCATCTGGAACAGGGAAGGTTCGACGAGGTGAACGGAGAGGATCTGGAGCAATACCTGGAAGGTTTGTCGCTCGAAGACAGCCGCCTAGGCCACTGAACCAATGAAATACCGCATCTCCGCCGAGGCCCGACAGGACCTGGCCGACATTCTGGTGTACTCAGCTCAGCAATTCGGCCCAGCGGCTCGCCAGCGCTACCAGACCCTGCTGGTCAGCAGCTTCACCCTGATCGCAGCCGAGCCCTATGGGCCTGTGAGTCGCGCTCGCGACGAGCTGCACGAAGGTCTACGCAGCCTCCACTTGGCTCACGCCCAAAGGGGCATCCCGGCAAGCCAGCGGGTCGCCCAGCCTCGCCATGTCGTCTTCTACCGGATCGCAGCTCAGGACATCGTCGAGATCGTTCGGCTGCTGCATGAGGTGATGGAGCCGAAGGAACACCTGGCCAGCCCCGAATAGCCAAATGGCGCCAAAGGGGCTGGAGCAAAGGAGGGAATGGAAGGGGGCTTCAAGGGTAAAAGCCCTACCTGAAAGGGCCTCCGCGTTCGCTTCGGGATGACACGCCACAAAAGGGAGGCCTGCAAAAACCTTAGCTGGTTAGTTCACCGCTGGCTCAGCAACCTCTTGCTCGGCCTTGGCCAACAGATCTCTCAGCGCCTGGATAGCCGACGCTCTCTCATCCTCTGGCATCAGCCGCAGTTCCCTCAGAACATCGAGTTCCGACTCGAAGTTCGCTTGTTCCAGTGCGGACCTCTGGTAATCGAAACCTCCATCGGCCACGGCCATCGCGTGCCCGAAACGCTCCAAAGCGTCCCTACTGACGTCAGACATTCGCCGATAGAAGTCGACGATTTCCCATTCATTCTCCGTGAGCGCCACCAGCCGAAGTGGCTGAGTGACCGGAGCGGAAGTGGAGGTTGTGTCGGTCATGATATGCAGCTCCAAAGCTTGGATTGATATGGCCTGGCAATACTGGCCTCCACGCCCTCTTGCCTCTATGGCAAACCGCTATCTCACCGAATGAGGTTGCCGGCGGCCCTATGAAGCTGGCCCCGTGCCAGCCCAACCTCCTACTGCGTGATAGCGGTTTCGCATTGTTCACAGCCCACCACTGACCGAAAAGGCAGGCCCAATTGCTCGTCCGAGGCCCGCCATGCTGCGCAAACTGTTCCGCACGAAATCCCCTGCCCCCACATCAGGGCCACCCACCCGTAACGGCTTCACCCGCCCCGCCCCTGGCACAGCCCTCCTAGCCACACCCCGCCGGCAGAAGCTCATCGAGAACATCTGGCAGCGAACGTCGCTGTCACGCGAGCAATTCGCCTCCCTCTACCGGGATCCCCTTGAGCGATACGCTGACCTGGTCCAGCAGCTTCCTGCTTCGGAAAACCATCACCACGCCTATCCGGGGGGCCTGCTCGACCACGGACTGGAGATCGTCGCCTACGCCCTGAAGATCCGGCAGAACTACCTCCTCCCCATCGGCGCGCCGCCAGAGTCGCAAGCCGCCCAGGCGGAGGCCTGGTCTGCAGCGGCAGCCTACGGCGCCCTCCTCCATGACCTCGGCAAGATCGCCGTCGACATCGAAGTCATCCTCGAGGACGGCACCCCCTGGCATCCCTGGCATGGCCGCCTCGACAAGCCCTACCGCTTCCGCTACGTCAAAGGTCGCGACTATCAGCTGCATGGTGCTGCCTCAGCCCTCGTCTATGGCCAGGTGCTGCCGCCCCACGTTCTGGACTGGCTCAGTGCGTATCGTGAGCTCTGGTCATCGCTGATCTTCGTGCTGGCCGGTCAATACCAGCATGCCGGCGTATTGGGCGAGATGATCGTCCAGGCCGACCAGGCGAGCGTAGCCCAGGAGCTGGGGGCGAACCCGCAACGGGCGATGGAAGCACCGAAGAGCACCATCCAGCGCCAGCTGGCCGACGGACTGCGTACCCTGGTCACCGAGAAATTCAAGCTGAACCAGCCCGATGGCCCTTCGGATGGATGGCTGACCCAGGATGCCTTGTGGCTGGTCAGCAAGCCCGCCGCCGATCAGTTGCGGGCACTCATGCTTTCCCAGGGCGTGGAAGGGGTTCCCAGCTCGAATGCCCCGTTTTTCAACCTTCTCCAGGACCAGGCGATCATCCAGGTCAATGGTCAGGACAAAGCGATCTGGAAGGCGACGGTCGACAACGGTCATGGCTGGAGCCAGACCTTCACCTTCCTGAAAATCGCCCCCGCTCTCATCTGGCCTGATCATGGCGATAGACCCGCGCCCTACAGCGGCGTGCTCACCTTGGAGCAAGCCGACGAACGGATGGATGACAGCCAGAGCGATGAAAACGCCGCCTCTAGTGATGTCAAAATGGTGGCGCCAATATCACAGATTGAGGCTCACGTCACATCTTCACAAAAGACACCAAATTCCGAAACACTGCTGCAAAAGGCAACACAGAGCACTTTTGACGCCATGGAAGACTCAATAGCCCTTGCCGATGAGTTGTTCGGCATCAGCTGCGAGCAGGCTGCTGCAGAACCGGGACCGAGCCAAGATACGCTTCGAGAGCCATCCCCACCCACAGCAGACAGGGCATCTCCCGAAGCAGTGACCTCAGCGCCATCATCCGCCTCCATCCCCCCAGCCAATAATGGGGAGCTGGGCCAAGCCTTCATGGAGTGGATCCACCAGGGCGTGCTGAGCCACAAGCTGATCATCAATGATGCCAAGGCGATGATCCATACCGTCGACGGCACGGCTTTCCTAGTCAGCCCCGGGCTGTTCAAACGCTACGCCCAGGAGCATCCGCACCTACAAGTCGAAGCCAAGTCCCGCGACCTTGAACCCTGGCAGCTGGTCCAGCGCGCATTTGAGAAAACCAAGCAACATCGAAAGACCGTGGACAACCTGAACATTTGGACGTGCGAGGTCATAGGCCCTCGCAAGACGAAAAACCTCAAAGGCTATTTGCTTCAGGATCCGACGCTGATCTTCAGTCAAACACCGTTCGACAATCCAAGCCTTCGCCTTCAGACCGGGGAAGTCTTGTCATGAGCCCACCCCTGACCGCAATTACCGAGCACTACATCCGCCTCAGCGATCTCCGCCCCAAGTCAGAGACGATCTACCGCGCGGCTACTCGAGCGTTTGTCCGCCATTTCGGCGAGACGGCAACACTCGAAGATGTCGACCGGGAGCAGATCATTAATTGGCGCAAACAGCTGCTCGATGACGGCCTGGCGAAAAGAAGCTGGAACACCTACTCAAGCCATCTAAAGACGATTGCCAAACACGGCATCGAAGAGGGACTGGTCAAGGTACTCCGCAACCCCTTCCACAAGACCAGCGTGATACCGCCGAAGAAGCAGAAGAAAACCGTTCAACAGAGCGCTATTGAACGGGCCAGGCAAATTCTGGTGATGCTGCAGGACGACGAGCGCCGGCTGCACAAGCGGGCCAAGATAACCCCTGCCTGGTTTTGGCTTGTTGTATTCGAAACCTTCCACATGACTGGGATACGACTGAACGCTCTGCTCTGCATCCGCCTAAAGGATATAGATTTCGAACAAGAGCTCATGTTGATACGCGGGGAACTCGAAAAGACGCATCGCGATTTTTCTGTTCCGATTCCAGCGGACCTGCTACCTCATTTGCGACGCTTGGTTGCTGCAGCTCACTCTTGCGGTTTCGAGCCAGATGACCAGTTGTTCAACGTCAACCGCTTCTCCGTTTACTACAGGCGCGAGGAGATGAACGACAACCAAGTCGAGGCGATGTACACCAAGTTGATCAAGATGACTGGCGTCAGAATGACTCCGCACCGCTTCAGGCACACGCTGGCGAGCGACATGATGCGCCAGCCCGAGCGAAATCTTCACCTGGTGAAGCAGTTGCTCAACCACAGCAACCTGGCAACGACGATGGAATACATCGAGCCGGACTACGAGGTCATGCGCAACGCCATGGAAGAACGGATAGCCGCTGCGAAGGCCAAGCGCCGCGTTATAGTCCGCGTCGATAACACTCCGCAACTCTCACGCCAGCCGGCCCAGCACCTGCTCGCTTCGCCAGCACCTGCTGTGCCTCTCGTCGAGGCTCCACTCCCCACCGCACCTTTGCTTTTGGAGCATCAGGCCAACACGCTTGACAGCAGCCCTGACGAATGCGAGCTAGAACGGCTGCAGGGCAACGGTTCCACCCTTATTCATGAACAACTGCTGCAGTTGGCGCGGCTGCTCCAAGGGTACGACGGTCGAGAAGGGATAGCATCGCTGCTATCGCAGGGCATCTTCGAAGCCAACGACCCGCTACATGGCAGTCCGTTGAAACGAAATCAGTCAAGCAAGGCTCCGCCAGTAGCACGCAGATCGACCGGGTAGCTCGAGGCAGAACTCAACCCCGCGACCTTGCCGCCTATCTGAAATTGAGACCCCTGTCTCAAGAAACGGGCGCGCCAGGACGACAAAGCTGCAGAGCCGACAGCATCTATTGGAAGCTAAAAAGCAGAGCTGCCAGGCGGTTCAAGGGACATATTGCGATTTGACATCATGAAATCGCGAAGCTATGTTTCGCGACAGACGGCTGCTTGTGTTAGCTGCGAGAAACGCCAAAACCCTCCGAAAGGAGGGTCCTGGGTAGAGATGGTGGGTCGTGCAGGATTCGAACCTGCGACCAATTGGTTAAAAGCCAACTGCTCTACCAACTGAGCTAACGACCCAAATATGGTCGGGGTAGGGGGATTCGAACTCCCGACATCCTGCTCC